>OJNN01000771.1_pt1 | contig 12969 bp, 8 predicted proteins | sample 1597851 | NCBI WGS metagenome assembly OJNN01 (sample SAMN01915222, study PRJEB22387) | human gut metagenome | isolation source: stool | host: Homo sapiens | place: USA | reverse complement strand
CACCGCTTAGTGCTCTACGCACTTGAAGCGGGGGATTGCTTATTCTGCGTTCAAATTAAAGTGAATCTACAGCCGCTCTTTCTACCGCAAGGCCTGCCTTATATCGCTCGATAAACTCATCAAAGCCCTTGACATCCTCCGCTGCAGGCTCCAATGTGCTTCCCGTCTGTCCGGCAAATACCTTGTTATTCAGGTAATCGTCAAGTGTCTCACCGTCATTTTTGTTAATCATGTATGCTGCAAGAAGTGCCATTCCCCATGCACCGCCCTCGCCTGCTGTCTCCATGACGGTTATAGGAGCGTCCATGGCTGCCGCAAGGAAGCTCTGGCCGACCCCCTTGGTCTTAAAGAGTCCACCATGTCCTGTGATGGAATCTACCTTGACTCCCTCTTCCTTTAAAAGAATATCAAGACCTATCTTGAGCGCACCAAGCGATGTATAAAGATGTGTTCTCATAAAGTTGGCAAGACTGAATTTACTGTTGGTATTTCTCACAAACAGAGGTCTTCCCTCCTCCATGTGAGTGATATTCTCGCCCGATATGTAGCCATAGGACATAAGTCCGCCGCAGTCTGCATCCCCCTCGAGTGCCTTATTGTAGAGGATCGAAAAGAGCTTATTCATATCAACAGGTATTCCGAGAGCTTCCTCGAACTCCTTGAATATGTTGACCCATGCGTTGAGGTCGGATGTACAGTTGTTGCAATGAACCATGGATACAAGATTTCCTGTAGGTGTTGTGACAAGGTCAATCTCAGGATATACCTTGGAAAGCTCCTTCTCCATGACTATCATCGCGAATACGCTTGTTCCGGCTGATACATTTCCTGTTCTCACCGCAACAGCGTTGGTGGCCGTCATTCCTGTTCCTGCATCTCCCTCAGGCGGGCACATAGGTATTCCCGCCTCAAGGTCACCATCCTTATCAAGGAGCGCTGCGCCCTCTGCTGTGAGAACTCCTGCCTCATCACCCGCAAGAAGCACCTTCGGCATAATATCCATGAGTCTCCATGGAAGCTGTGCCTTGTCTCCCTGTGCATTTCTCTCCTCGATGAGCGAGTCGAATCTGCCTACCATATTTGCATTATAATTCTTAGCTACAGTATCAATTGGGAACATGCCGGAAGCTTCTCCGATACCGATAACCCTCTTTCCGGTAAGCTTCCAGTGTATGAAGCCCTCCAGTGTTGTCATGTAGTCAATACGCGGAAGGTGCTCCTCATTATTTAACATTGCCTGATAAAGATGGGCAATGCTCCATCTCTGAGGAATGTTGTAATTAAAAAGTGAAGTAAGCTCGTCGGCTGCCTCCTCGGTTATGCTGTTTCTCCATGTCCTGAACGGAACTAAAAGCTGCCCATCCTTATCAAATACCATGTAGCCGTGCATCATAGCTGAAAATCCTATTGCCCCAAGCCTTTTGAGTGTAACTCCGTATTTTTCCTTTACATCCGCCTTCAATGATGCATAGCAGTCTGTAAGACCTCCCCATATGTCATCAAGGCTGTATGTCCACACACCATTCTCATAGCGGTTCTCCCATTCATGGCTTCCCCCTGCTATCGGTGTATGCTTCTCATCAATGAGTACCGCCTTAATTCTTGTTGAACCGAACTCGATTCCGAGAACAGCTTTGCCGCTCTCAATTGTTTCCTTTACATTTCCCATTACCTTCTCCTCCGGGTTATATTTTAATATTGTCTGCCAATAATAGCATACCTTCTAATGTCGACTATTCATCATAATCATCGTCATCATCATAGTCATCGTCGTACTCATCATCTTCATCATAGTCGTCATTATCTTCTGTATCATCAGAAGAAGCCTTTTTCTCTGCCTGCTTATTCTTCCTCCAGGCTCGTGATTTTTTCTCTTTTTCAGGTTTATCTGTGTCGTTCTCTATAGAGTCATCCGGCTGCGTATCTTCCTCAGCTTCCGTATTCTCTTCATCCTCGTCATCTTCATACTCATCCTCTGAGCTTAAGTCACCCTCCTTGATGGTAAGAACAGAACGGAATCTGCCAAAAAGCTTATTGCCAAGCCTGTTTTTCGCATGTCCTGCAGCGTGGTTCATTATCTCCTTCACCAGTTCAACAGCATTACCCTGATCATCATTCGGAACCTGGCTGAGTATCAGATACAGCTTTAAAAGTGCCTTATCCTCAACTCTCCATCCCTGACTCTCCGCATAATCCTTGGCAATATCCACAAGCTCATTTACCGTATACTGCTTGAGTAAGAAGCAGCCCGTGAAATTATCTGCAAGATCCGGATTGTCCGCAAAAAGCTTATTTATCTCGAACTCCTCGTCTATGATAATAAACAATGTGTTGCGACTGAGCTTCATCATTGAGATAAGTGTTTCCCTCTTTAACCGTCCTGCATTCTCAATTACGAGAGTCTGACCTGCGAGCTTATCCGCATACAGCTCATAGCCCTTCTCATTTATCTTTTCCGCTGATATACGCGCAAGCTTCTGCTCACGGTCTTCGTCATACGCATGAAGTGCTTTAAACAGATTGATCGCAAAGGCTGTCTTATCGGTGGTGCGGCTGCCCATGATGGCTGCATGCCCTGCATTATCAAGCTTTCCCACAGCCTCAGCTCTCTTAGCTCCGATGTATCTGCACAACCTCTTCTCCATGCCGGACATATATAAATATCTGTCAAGATATACTCTCTCCTCATCCTTGAGCAGATATCTTCCCGAATCAGAAACTCCTACAGCTGCCTTGGCATTATCCTCGATTATCTGCTCTATTCCGGCATTTATCGCATGTTCAAGATCAGGCACACCTCCTGTTTCATCTGACTCATCATTTACATCATTTTCCTCTTCGATGCTCTCATTGTCATCTATATCCGGAATCTCCTCGAATTCTTCCTCCTCAGCTTCTGGCTCCTGCTTATCTGATTCTGCCTTCGGTTTCTCATCCGGATTGATTGACGCAGCTATCTCCCTGACCGTCCTCTCAAGAGCCTCCCTCTCCTCTTTGCTGTAGTCATCTGCCTTCTGCTCAGTCTGTGCAGGCTCCCGCCTTCTGTCCTGGGTATGCTGCTGTGGTGCCTCAGCCTGCTCCTCTTCTGATTTGACAGGCATAACCATCTTCTTAATCTCAGCTACAGGAATCTCCCTTGTGGCACGATTATCAGGCTGCTTCTCATCATCCTCATCATCCAAATCGGAAAGCCACTGTGTTATGTCCATCTGTGAAGAGTTGGCTTCGCGGTCTGCTGCCGCCTCCCTCCTTCTCCGCTCCTGCTCAGCCTGAAGCTGTGCTACAAGCTCCGACATCTGTTCAAGCGTAAGCTGCTGCGTGACTTCTCTTATATCGGCATTTTTCATGGAATTAATATCTGGCAGCCTGCTGTCGGACACAGTACTGCCGGGCGAAGCCTTTTTTCCATTGTCGTCATGTGTCTTTGCTGCATTCCTTGACGCCTTGCGCCACTGGTGCTTGTTGATTATAATTTCCTTCGTAGGCTCAGAATCATCCTGTATATCTTCAAGCTGTGCCGCTTCCCTGAGTGCCTCGGTTCTCTCCCTGTTCTTATATGCCTCCATTATCTCATTGACATTCGCCTTAAGCTCCTGCTGCACGTTTCTGGTGTCATATACTGAATAGTCGGGAACCTTTATACTTATATCATAATCCGGCTCAAGCTTCTGCATAGCTTCTTTTATAGCTGTCTTTGCAGGCTTTTTCTCTAAAGGCTGTGGTTTAACTTCTTTTACAGGTTCCGGCTGCGCTGATATAGCATTATCGATATCTATAGGTGACCACTCTGTTGTGTTTCCTATATCATCAATATATACGGGCTTGTTCTCCTCATCCGCAGAATCCGTCTCGTTGGCATAAGCCTCCGGTTCTTCCAGCTCCGGTTCTTCCGGCTCCGCTTCATGGCTCACAGGCTCCTCAACGATACCCGGCTTCTGCTGCTCATGCTGCTCCTGTTCTTCATCAAGGGCATATAATGCCTCGTTGTCATAGTCCTCTGCTTCCTCAGCTGTCGGCTCATAAGACATATTATAGTCCTGCCGGGTATCGCGGGTATCATATTCTCCATTATCATACGCACCGGCGTTGTCAGTATCGTATCCATGATTATTGTACGCACGGTCATCATACCCATAAGCTGTGTCCGGCTCCGCCTCTGTTGCTGCAGCCTCCGTCTGCGCCGGCTCACCGCCCATGCCGTCATACACAGCTGAGCTGTTTATTCCGAGCGAGGACAGCTTCTCAAGCCTTGCAAGCTTCTCCATCTGCCCCGGTGTCAGCGGAACATACATCTGCTTAAGTCTCAACGCCTTCTCGACATATATTCCATCTGCGAACCACAGCACCAGCTCATCACATTCCCTCACACACTTGTCGGTAAGTCCTGCCTCGCTGTAGAGAAGCGCAAGCTCATACTCATACTCCTCGTCAAGCTCCTTATCCTTGTAGTTCTGAAGAATGGTTATAAGCTCCTCGACAGGTGCCTTCTTAGCGCGCTTTAACTTATACAGAAGGATATATCCGGTCACATCGCGCGGTGCCAGCTCCACATATTCCTGATAAATCTCCTCCGCATCATCCAGCTCACCGAGCTTGACATACATCTCCATAAGAGTTGCCAGAAGTCTCCTTCCGCCAAGCTTACGGTTATAGGCATAAATGCACACATTTCTCGCCTTATCATATTTCCCTGTTGCAACATACGCCTCTATGGCATTGGACATGACTGTCCACTGTTTCATCTTCTTCCATTCAAGCTGCTCTGCAACCTTGGCAGCATTGACATAATCCCCGCTCTTTACAAGCTTATCCAGTTTTTCTATCTTAATGGTCAACTCATACTTGTCCAATATGTTCACCTCACATTACATGCTTTTTTCCAGTTTATCACAGCACCTAGAGAAAATCAAAACTTTCCTGTGAAAAAGTTAGTCTTTCGTATTCAAGTTCGCTCTCTGCTACCTGACTGTGGTAATCAACCACAACTGTCTGCTGTTTTTTATCCACAAGTCTCTGTCCAAGTACATAATTGACATCGAATCGTCCTGTTATAGCCGGAGTAGCTCCTCGCGCCGGGACAATGAGCTGGACATGGTTGGTCTTTAAAAGCTTAAAGATAGGTTCCCAGATATATATATCCTTCGCCGCACCGAACGGATTATCAATGAATATCGTCTTTCCGAGCACTGCTGCCTCTTTTCCTCCTGCGTTTATGCTTGCAATATAATTGATCACAGAGACAAGGAACTGGATATATATACCCTGTGACTGCCCTGTACTTCCGACTGCCTCCTCATAGCGCAGATAACGGCTCTGATCCTTTATCCTCTCACGCTTGTACAGGCTTAATCTTATACTGTTCATGTCCGTAACTATGACGGAGAACAGTCTCTTCCAGCAGAGCCTTCCCCTTATGAATTTAAGCCTCTCGTCCATAGTCCTGAAGCCCTCTGCAAGGGATACCGTCTCATTAATATATACAGACATCCTGTCTTTATACATTTCTTCCTTCACATACGGAATCTGTAATGACAATACCGGAATAGCCTCTTCGTCAAGAGTGATTCTTGAAAGCTTATCCAGCCTTTCAAGCTCAGAGCGTATATTGGTGCATATCTGGACACATCTGTTCTCAAAATTGCTCTTGATAAGCTCCATGTCCTCAATGCCCCTGCTTATTCTGCCGCGCTCTAATTCAATACAGTCCTTGGTTGTTCCAAGCGCATCCGTGAGAGCCGCTGCCTCCTCCTGCGTCTGCGGAGGAAGGACATTCTGCTTCACCTCCTGTGCAAGCTCATACGCATTAAGACTCATAAGCTCATCGACAAGCAGATCTCGTGCCCTGATGAATGCAGTGCGCTTTTTCTGTTCCTCCTTCAACACACCGTCAAAGGTACGCCCTGCCTCCTCATACATTTCGTTGGTGAGCTTCTCATCAGACACACTGCCTTCATCCGCGCCCTCGGTTGTCATCCGGCTTATAATATCATCTGCATCCGGAGCGGCAGTCCTTACCATGCGTTCAAGATCCTTCTGCATCACCATACATGCCGTCTGCTCCTTGAGATTATCCTTTTCAAGCCCCGAAAGTCTTGAAAGCTCCTTCTTAAGCCTCGAAAGCTCCGCCTTGTGCTGCCCTGCATATTCCTGAGGATTATTTATTTCCACAAGCATATACTCTCCGTAATGCTCCTCATAGCTTCTTTTCGCGTACTCACAGCTTCCCTCAATCCTGTTCATCTGTGTGCTGGCAGCATCAAGCTCCCCCTGCAGGTTCTTCATGTTCTGCCTGAGCTTCTCCTGCTCATCAGCCATGGCATTTATCTGCGCATTGCTCTTCTCCTTTAAAAGTCCACGGCTGTCAAGCTCCTTTGCCCTCTCAAGGCTCACACCTCTGTAAAGCATCGAGCGCTCCGCCTTTTCCATTGCCGCCGTGCAGTTAGACATGAGCTTTTCCTTGTCCGCTATATCACCCAGCTCATCAGTGATAAGTGAATATATCGCATTAAATTTCGCGTCTATCTCGTCTGCCGTGACATTCGCTTTTTCCTGTTCAGCTTCGGTGTCTGCCTGCTCCTTATAGTAAGGAGCGTACCGCTCCCATGTCTTTTTTATCTTAGCTATAGTCTCCTGAAGTATATTTCTTTTATTCTCCAGCTCCTTAAATGCCCTCTCCCTGCTCTCGCACAGCTCCTTTGAGAGCCTCCTTGCCTTGACTGCCGACTCCTTATCAGCTTCGCTCTTTTTTATCTCCTGTAAATACTCGGCAAGCCTTTCACTGAGGCGCACTATATCCTCAAGCTTATCCCTTATCTCAATACTTTCCGAAAGTTTCCTTTCAAGCTCCGACCTCTGACCTGATATCTGCATGGAGCGCTCCTTTGCGCCCTCATTGATATCGGCAAGTCTTTCAAGCCGGCTGCCAAGTTGTTCAAGCTCCGACCTCTGACCTGCAAGAAGCAGCTCAAGCTGGGAAGTATTTTTCAGTGGTGTGCATACATAACCGCTCACCCTCTCATAGTCGCTCTTTACCGCCTCATATCTGTCCTCAAGCTTCACAAGCTCTGCATTTATCTGCTCAAGCTCCTCCGACGCCTTCCTTATCCCCGCCTGACGTCCCGCCTCATCATATATAAATGACAGGTCACGGCACGCAAGCATATAGTTGTCATCATCCTGCGGCACCGCCGGTTCATTATCGTTCTCTAACAGTGCTTCCACTGCCGACAGTCTTATTATCGGGACTACTCCGCAGTCCATTGCCATCACATTCCTGTCACGGCATATACTGTCATAGTCCTCACCCGCAAGCACGGAATACGGAAGGTACGGAAAACGTGCCGCGAGCGTGGCACATTCATCGCTTGTTTTCTCCCTCAGATATTCGGCGCCGCTCACAACGCTTCCCTCATATCTGCTCGAAAGATATTCGCACATTCTCTTAACACCATCGGAATCTACAGGTTTAAGGTTCTCTATGGCGCTTATATAGCCCTGTGTCTCACTCTTCTTATTTTTTAACTGTTCACGCTGTGAAAGTATTCTGTCATAAATACCTCCAAGTGACCTAAGCAGATTATCCGTATCCGGCTCACCGTACACCTTCGCAAGCGCAGCAAGCTCCCGCTCCCTGTCCTTAGCCTCCGCAAGCTCTTTTTCAAGCTTCTCTATATTGTTACTGCAAATCTGCAGCTGCGCTGTTGTCTGCGCATGCTCATTTATATCACTGTCGCTCTTTAGCTTAAGCTTAGCTTGCTCATCACCCAATGCCGCAAGTGCTTCCTTCAATGCCGCGATATTTTCCCCATAGCGCTCTGCCTCCGCCGGCGCATTCTCCGTCACAAGGAGCGGCGTTGCTTTTAACTTACCTGCAAGCTCGTCCTCAAGCTCCTTAACCTGCCTCCAGTATCCGGCCAGCTCTCCGTCGATTCTCGCACACTCGTTATCGCTCATGCGGTAATTCTCTCTGAGATTGTCAAGCGCCTCCGTGCTCTCCTGCAGTTCTGCCTCTGTTTCACTGAGGCTGTGCCCGGTTGTGGAAAGCTCCTCCGCCATATATGCGTGCTTCGCCGCTGCCAGACCTTCAAGCTCCTTTGCAAGGTCCTCTCTTCCCCTGCTGCGGTTGTCAATGTACTGCTTAAGCTCCGCAAGGCTCCTCTCCTGCCTTACATAATCCGCATAGTCCTCCGCCGCGTAGGAAAGCTCAAGCTCCTCCTTCTTTTTATCGAAGCTCTTCTCTGCCTGCTCATAGCCCTCCGAAAGGCTGACTACCAGAGCACGCACCTTTCTAAGCTCCGCCTCCTCATCGGCGATAAGCGCCGCCGATATAAGCCTCTCTTCCTCAAGCTGTGCCTGCCTTATACCCGCTATATCCGCGGCAAGCTTCTGCGCCTGCGCTTCGTTCTTCTTCGTCTGCGCCTGCGCCATGAGAAGGTACTTAAAGAGTCTGTTCTTTCCCTCCTCCTTGCGCTCAAATATATTTCCGAAGTCTGCCACCTTGGTGGAAAAATCAGATATGAGCTTAATCTCCTTATCATAATTGTCCATCGTCTCCCTTCTCTTGGCAAGCTCCAAAAGCTTATCCTTTATCTCAAGAAGGGTCTCTGACATCTCGTCATCGCCGTTCCCGCCGCGGATACGGTTGTTGTACGACTTCTCAATAATCTCCTCTATCAGTAAATCCTCGACAACCTTTCTGGTGGTTCTGTAATTACTCTCAAAATAAGTCCTGACATGTCCCTCGGTCTTATTGATTCCCCTTACCAGCTCCCAGTGGCTCTCATAGATTCCATAGTCATTTATGAAGCTTAGGTAATCCCCCTTGCGCTCAAAAAGCCGCACCTTCACACCGAAGTCCTTCTTCTCAAGGTCGCGCAGGTATGCCTTCAGCCCATTGTAGGTAATTCTCTCCCTGCCATCGGACAACGGAAGATTCTTGATATCATTGTCCCCGAACTCCCTGTAAAAAATACAGTAGTTAAAATACTCTATTCCCGTCTTCTGCTCGCCCTCGGCGTCCTCACCTGCCCTCGCCTTACGCGCGCAGAAGCCGCAGGTCATGTACTTGTATCCGTTCTTTACATCGCAGGAATCTAATTTCCACTCCACAAGCGAATGTATCGTGGTGCTTCCTCCCGGCTGCACGAACAGCTTCTCCACAGGCTGCTTCTCGTCAAGAGTACAGTTCGGAAGCATCGTCTGAAGCAGAAGAAGCATGAGCACACTCTTACCTCCGCCGTTTGCAAGGTCATATATGGTGTTCCTGCACGAAAAACGCATCAGAAAATCATCGTAGAACTGAGTGCCAAAATTATATTTTATATTGTTGACCCTGATTCTGTTAATCTGTGGCATTCTGTGCCTCCTGTTCTTCCCTTGTTAATATCTCGTATAGCCTGCCTCTGTTGATACTGTAATAATTCTCCGCCATAGCCTTGAACCTGTCTGTCGGATAATATTTATCCTGATTTTCCACGAAAAGCCCCTGAGCCACAAGAAAGTTAAACGTAAGTTTAACATAGCCCGTCTTGGAATTTCTGGCGGCTCTCTGTCCCTGAACGTCATCGGTCGACGTGACAGGAAGCTCATCCCACAGCAGCGCAAGCGTTTTAAAGCTGTTCTCCTCAACATCATCAAGCACAAGCCCTGCCGAAGGGTCAATAACCTTCACCAAAGCGCTGTCAACAGCCTTTATGACATCCTCATGTCTTACGAACTCCGTGTAGGTGTAGCTGCCCGACGTCTTATAGAATTCCGTCATGGTACAGTATATTATAAGATAACACAAAAAAAGTTCCTTGTTCACCCTGACACCAAGAGCGCGCCTCAGCTCCTCATTAGTAAAGCCAAAGCCGGCATCTCCCATGCCGGCGTTATCCTCATCCGCACTGACAAACAGTGCATTATTATATTCATAAAGCTCCAGCCCGAACTTCTTTAAAATCAGCCTGAGCGCATCATATACCTGCGAATTGGACGAATATTCCTCATAGAGTGCCACATTGCCGCCTGACGCGCTCACTCTGTCTCCTCTTATCAATGCGGCGGCAAGCTCAAGGGCTTTTTCCAGATTGCGTTGCTCCATGTGTGTGTGTTCCTTTCTACTTTATTTTTGACCCGGACGTTGTGTAATTTAACTATATTGGCGTTGTTTTAGTTTTTGCTGTTTACTGTTTTGTAAAAAGTATGTTTGATATCGTGAAGCCTTCTGCAAGCTCGATTTCATCGGGTGGGTCGGCGGGGGTTATGGTGAAGTGGGTTCCGAGACAGGAAGCGTATTCCTGGGTCTGGGCACAGTCATGGAAGATTTCATCAAGAAATGTCTCCGGCTTGTGTCTGTCCGCCTCGAAGCTGTACTCCTTTTTCTGGCACAGATGCACTATGAATGAGTAGTAGTCACCATTCTCAAACAGCTCCTCGCCAAAAATCCTTGCGGCACATTCGTTGAAGGTTCTGAGGTCAATGCAGTCCCTTCTCTTTAGGAGCGATAACAGAACCTTTATGAGTGCCGAATAGTTGCCGCGTATTCTCTCATCCTCAAGCTCATCATCATATACGATATTCTCTGGAACGGTGTCTGTGATAAGCTCCGCCTTGTCATCGCGTCCCGGCTTGTAGGTTATCAGATCCTCGATTCTTTTTATTCCCAAGGTTTTTTGGGTGTTGAGTCCCATTATAGGGCGCACCAGCATGCCAAGAAGTGTTATGTCATCCTTCTTCATGGCAAGCTCCAGCGCATTTCTGAAATCAAAGCTCGGTCTCAGCCTTCCAAGCTTCGCCTTTTTTACCATCTCATCTGCCATTATCCCAAGCCGGGTACATGCCGACAACAGCTTCAGATGATTATTCATAGCTATCTTAAGCTCCGTATCAAGCTGGTATATTTCTCCCGTTATCTTGAGATACGAGGCATAATCATCATTATTTTTGTCCGTCTCCGCTCTTTTCTGAGCCGCCTGTATAAGCTCTGAATTCTTTATAAAGAGCTTCTGCTCCTCCTCGAACCACTTTACTCCTGTGGCAAAAAAATCCTCATACGCCTCAAGCCCGGAAAAAATATCCGAGGCAAGCAGCGACATTACACGGTTTTTCCTGAGCCACAGACAGTCCACCTCTTTGTTTATGCGGCGCACCACATCCGTTCCACCCTTGAAATCCTTAGACTGTATCATCTTCTCAAGAAGGAGCTGCTCAACGCTTATCCTGCTCTCGTCCTTGATTTCCTTCGTGTCCAGATAGAACTCGATTCCCTCCGGGCTGATTGAATACCATACCGTTCCGTCCTCTATGCGGCTCTCGATAAGTCTCACCCTTGATATCTTTTTCTTTCTGTCAACCGGATCAAAATACCGGAAAATGAACGGCTTACCGTCATTTTTTAATTTGTCAAAAATATATTCAACAAGAATGCTCATATCCCCCGAAGGCGGATTGAGCTTGAAGTCACGTCTTATACACCTGCTCATAAAGGCGGCATATTCCGTATAGGTGACGTCCCTCTCCTTGAAATTGTTTTCCTCAATAAAAAAGCGCAGTACCGCCATGAGAATATACCCCATGTCAAGGCTGTCGTACATCCCTTCCCTGTACCATGAAAAGGACACCTCCGACAGCTTGAAGAACGGGTAATACTTCTTAAGGTTCAGCATACGCTCTCTGTGATCTGTTATTATATCGTTTACTAAAATATTCTCCTGCGGCATTGACAATGACCCCTACAACTGTGTTCTTCCCTCAAGTGCACGAAGCAGTGTCACCTCATCTATATTCTCCAGGTCACCGCCAACCGGCACGCCGCTCGCTATACGGCTTACCTTGATTCCGGTAGGCTTTACAAGCTTGCTTATGTACATTGCCGTTGTTTCCCCTTCCAGACTTGAATTGGTGGCAATAATAACTTCGTCCACATCACCCTCAAGGCGCTTCATAAGCTCCTTGAGTTTAATATCGTTAGGTCCTATGCCAAGCATCGGAGATATAGCACCGTGAAGGACATGATACACACCATCGTACTTCTGTGTTTTCTCATACGCTGCCATGTCCCTCGTGTTTTCCACAACCATGATAACCCTGTGGTTGCGGCTTGGATTGCTGCATATCGGACACAGCTCTTCATCTGTCAGTGTACAACAGCAGCTACAGTATCTTACATTCGTCTTGGCATTTACAATGGCACTTGAGAGACTGTCCACCTGCTCTCTAGGCATTCCAATAATGTGGAATGCAAGACGCTGTGCCGACTTAGCACCTATTCCCGGGAGCCTTGAAAGCTCCTCGATAAGCTTATTAATCTGACTTCCGTAGTATTCCATTAGAATGGGAAGCCTCCGCCAAGACCACCAAGTCCTCCTGTAATCTTAGCCATCGAAGCCTGTGACAGCTCCTCAATCTGTCTGAGCGCCTCATTGGTCGCTGCCATAATCATATCCTCTAACATCTCGATATCATCCGTATCAACTGCCTCAGGGTCAATTGTGACCTTGGTAACCTCCTTTTTGCCGGATACCGTTACGGAAACCGCACCGCCGCCCGCCGACGCTGTAATTTCCTTCTCCTCAAGCTCCTTTGTAGTCTCCTCCATCTGACGCTGCATCTTCTGTGCCTGCTTCATCAGATTGTTCATGTTGCCGGGCATTGCGCCACCCGGAAAGCCTCCTCTTTTTGCCATAATGGTCTCCTCTATTCTCTTAATTTTTTAGGCGATTGCAGAACTATATTATATAGTATGATTGCCTGCATGTCAAAATGATTTAATCAGAAGTCCTCCTCCTCTATCTTCATTCTGCACAGGTCGTCAAGCGTGTCGTAGTCCTGTGATGCATCCGCACCGTTTTCAATGCGTATTACTTCTATCTCCATATCAAGTCCTGTCTTATCCGCTATGACCTGCTTTATCTCTTCAATATTATCCGGCTGAGATACTATCGAATAGTATGTCAAATCATCGTATATGAGCTAGCTCATATACGA
>OJNN01000770.1_pt1 | contig 12981 bp, 9 predicted proteins | sample 1597851 | NCBI WGS metagenome assembly OJNN01 (sample SAMN01915222, study PRJEB22387) | human gut metagenome | isolation source: stool | host: Homo sapiens | place: USA | reverse complement strand
CCTCCGGTGTGTATTCGGAGTATACAGTCTCGCCTCCGCTATTTGTTCCAACTGAGGAATGTCTTGTAGTATGCCTTCCTCGGCCTATCCTGCTTACTTCTCCTGTCTGGCTGACTTCTCCCTGCTCTTCCATGTCCGGTATAAGCAGATTGGTAAGTGTCGACTTTCCAACTCCTGATGGACCTGCAAGCACTGTAGTCTTTCCTTTCAGCACTTCCATTACCCTGTCAATGCCAATATTATTCTTTGCACTTATGAATATGCACTCACAGCCACAGCCTTCGTATTTCTTCTTTAATTCATTCTTATATTCATCATCCGCCAGTTCTTCCTTGTTGAAGCATACAACGGTCGGAACATCCTGATAATTCATCATAAGAATGAATTTATCAAGCAGATTAAAATTAGGTTCTGGCGTCTTTACTGCAAATATAACCATTGCCTGGTCAATATTGGCAGAAGCCGGTCTTATAAGTTCGTTCTTTCTTGGAAGGATGTCCACCACATTTCCTTTGAAATTATCCTTATCAATAACTTCTATCTCCACATTATCGCCAACCAATGGCTTAATGTGGCGGTTTCTGAATATTCCTTTTGCCTTACATTCATAAATACCGCTGGCTTCTACATGTATATAGTAGAAACCAGCGATACCCTTAATTATCTTTCCCTGCATATAAATAATTATACCTGATTAATTCTGTGACTTCTGTTCTGCATTTTTGGGCTGATTATTCGAATCAGAATTGTTTCCATTTGCATTATTGTTTCCATTCGAATTATTATTCGAACTGCCACCCTGATTAGTATTGTTATTCTTATCAGCTTCAGTTGCCTTTGTTGTTGTCTCCTGCTTATGGCTTACAGTAATTGTAACTGTTGTTCCCTCTGGAACTGAAGTTCCTTCTGAGTAATCGCATGAAACTACATTTCCATATGTTCCGGATGTTGTTGTATATTTCACACTATACTTAAGTCCGTTGCTGTCAATCCACTGCTTTGCTTCTGATTCAGTCTTACCAATAAGATTAGCCATTGTTACATTCTTAATTTCTTTTCCACGGCTTACAGTAATTATTATAGTAGAGCCCTGTGCAACGCTTCCTGAAGGTGATGCCTTGATTACTTTGCCATTCTCAACTGTACTGCTATACTGATAATCAACATCAACTACGAAACCATCAGCCTCAAGTGCGGTTCTGGCTTCGCTCTCTGTCTTTCCGGTAACGGATGGAACTGTAATATTCTTTACTTCCTTACCGCCACTGATTGTAATAATTATCTGTGTATTTTTAGCAACCTTCTTGCCAGCCGCTGTTCCCTGTGAAATAACTGTTCCTTCAGATACTCTATCAGAATTCTGTACCACTGCACGATATCCAAGTCCAACCTCATTAAGAGCCTTGATAGCCTCATCCTTTGTCATTCCTTCTACCTTTGGAACTGTAACTTTATTCTTGTCATCAGCCGATGTACTTGTCTGCTCTATAGAGCTTTCTGTTGTCTGTGTGCTTTCATTATTATTCTTATTAGATTTCGTACTTCCAACAAGTTTAACAATTATGAATATAGTTACTATAAGAATAATAACTGCAATTCCTATACCTATTATCTTCATAATCAGATCCAGCTTATCATTATTCTCATCGTCAATATCAGAATCATCACTATCATCTTCCAGTTCATTCTTAGATTGTTCATCATCTTCTTCATCTTCTGAATCATCGAGAAAATCATCATCTGATAAATTATCATCTTCGTCCTTAACCGAATTATTATTAGCAGGCATTACTTGTGAAGCTGAGCCTGATGCCCCATATAAAGGGGCCATAACAACAAAATCTGTATCTGGCATAACAAGTGATTTCTTTAAATCAGTAATAAGTTCTGCCGCTGTCTGATATCTTCTGTCAGGCTTTTTCTGCGTAAGCTTAAGTACTATCCTGTCTATACTGAGTGGTATATCATCAGTAACTGTAGAAGGTGCAGGTATTTCATCCTGAATATGCTGCACTGCAACTGCAACTGTAGAATCCCCATCAAACGGCACTGTACCAGTAAGCATTTCAAATATAGTAATACCAAGTGAGTATAAATCACTCCTTGCGTCAGAATATCCACCTCTTGCCTGTTCAGGTGAAATATAATGGACAGAACCCATAGTTGATGACGAATTAATTGTACTAGATGAAGCAACCTTGGCAATTCCAAAATCTGTTACCTTGACCTTGCCTTCCTTAGATATAATAATATTCTGTGGCTTGATATCCCTGTGAACAATATTATGCTTATGTGCTGCATCCAGACCATTAGCAACCTGAATTGCAATACTTACAGCTTCTTTAAACGGTATTCTTCCACGCTTTTCAATATATTTCTTAAGTGTGATTCCCTCAACAAGCTCCATAACTATATAATAGATACCATTCTCGTCGCCTACATCATATACATTAACGATATTAGGATGTGTAAATCCAGCAACTGACTGTGCCTCTGCTCTGAATTTAGATACAAATGTCTTGTCTTCACTAAATTCTGACTTCATAACCTTAATAGCCACAAATCTGTTAAGCTTATGGCACTTGGCTTTATAGACATCAGACATTCCGCCTGTACCAATCTGCTCAATTATTTCATATCTGTCTGCTAAAAACATTCCTTTTCTTAACATAAATATTATTCCTTCCACTACAGCTCTACAATTATAACTGAAATATTATCTTTCCCACCATTCTCATTAGCTCTTGCAACCAGTTCTCTCGCTGCTTCTTGTATATCGGCATGTTTCTTCACAATGCTTAAGATATCATTATCCTCAAGCATATTAGTAAGACCATCCGAACACATAAGAATTTTACTATCTGCTTTAAGATCTATAGAGAACATTTCCGGTTCTACCTGTTCTTCTCCTCCTATTGCCCTTGTAATAACATTCTTCTTTGCATGTGTTCTTGCTTCACTCTTGCTTAACTGTCCAGCAAGCACCATCTCTTCTACTAAAGAATGGTCTCGTGTTATCTGGGTAATATTATCATCTATAACATACAACCTGCTATCACCTACATTAGCAACCCTTAACGCATTATCAAAAATGCTTGCAATAACCAGTGTTGTTCCCATTCCATAATATTCTTCTGATTCAGATGCCTTTTCTATCAGCAGAGTATTAACTTCTTTTACCGCCTGATTTATAACCGATATTGCATCGGTCTGATCTGACTCAGAAATAAGTCTTTTAACAGTCTCTACAGTAAACCGTGATGCTGTATCCCCAGCCTTGTGTCCTCCCATTCCGTCTGCAACAATAAAAAGATTAGGCAGACATCCAATACTGTCAACTGATGTATATACATAATCCTGATTAACGGCACGAGTTTTGCCAATATCAGTAACCGCCGTCGCTCTCATCGATATCCTCCATATACTTATTCCTTAACTGTCCACAGGCACCATCAATATCTCTGCCCATTTCTCTTCTAATTGTAACATTTATTCCGTTCTTTTCAAGTTTATTTTTAAATGCGTACACTTCCTCCTTACCTGTCTGCTTATAATCACGCTCCTTGATAGGATTAACAGGTATAAGATTAATATGGCAATTCATGCCCTTAACAAGTTCAATCAACTGCTTTGCACATTCCATTGAATCATTGACGCCTTTAACAAGACTGTATTCAAATGAGATTCTTCTGCCTGTACATTCTATGTAATACCTGCATACATCCATTATCTCTTCTATTGAATATTTATTAGCTATAGGCATCATTGTCTTTCTTAGTTCATCATTTGGAGCATGAAGTGAAATAGCAAGAGTAATCTGCAGCTTAAGGTCAGCAAGTTCCTTTAGCTTAGGTACTATTCCACATGATGATACAGTAATATTTCGCTGGCTTATGTTAAGACCCCTCTCGTCATTGAGAAGTTCTATGAACTTAATAAGATTATCATAGTTATCCATTGGCTCTCCTGAACCCATAACTACAACATTGCTTACTCGCTCCCCTGTAATCTTCTGTATTCTGTATATCTGGTCAAGCATTTCAGATGGTCTTAAATCCCTGACTTTTCCATTAAGTGTAGATGCACAGAAACGGCAGCCCATACGGCAGCCTACCTGTGAAGATATACACACTGAATTACCATGATGATATTTCATGAGTACGCTTTCAACATAATTACCATCTGATAATCTGAACAGATATTTTTCTGTTCCGTCAAGCTTTGAATGCTGTACCCTGACAGGCTCAAGACATACAAATTCTGATGTTTCCTTTAACTTCTGCCTTAATGCATTGGAAAGATTGGTACATTCATCAAAGCTGTCTGCCAGCTTTTCATGCATCCACTGATATAGCTGCGAAGCCCTGAACTTCTTCTCACCAAGTCCGGCCATATATGTTACAAGTTCGTCATAATTAAGTGACTTAATATCTGTCATGTCTATTCTCTCCTAAGTTTTGCGACAAAGAACCCATCTGTTCCGCCATTCTTTCCCGGCAGAATCTGTCTGTATTCTATCTTCTTAAAGCCATATTCTTTACATAACCAGTCAGCATTGGCTTCATTCTCTTCTGAATTAATTGTACATGTGCTGTACATCATTATACCGCCCTGCTTAACATATGCCTGTACTACAGAAAGTATGCTCTGCTGCAGCTCTTTTAATGAAACAAGCTTGTCCTCTGTTATATTATATCTGATATCAGGCTTTCTTCCCATAACGCCAAGTCCTGAGCATGGAAGGTCTGCTATAACAACATCTGCCTTCTCTCTCATAGATTCATCCATTACGAGTGCATCTTTTACCTGGACTTCTATATTATTAAGTCCGAGCCTTAATACATTTTCTTCAATAAGCCCTGCCTTATAGTCTGATACATCCCTTGAATATACCTTACCATCAGCACCAACGCTTATCGCCGCATTAATGCTCTTTCCTCCCGGTGCCGCACACACATCAATTACTGTGTCACCAGCCTTGAATCCTGTCATATATCCTGCTGTCATAGAGCTTATATCCTGTATCTGGTACAGACCATCCCTGAAACTCTTAAGTCCGGCTATATAATCATAGTCCTTAATCTCTAAAGCATATTGTATACCTTCAACTTCTGCTACAGATACGCTTTCCTGTGAAAGAATCTTCTTTATTTCTTCAACCGTAGCCTTTGCCGTATTACATCTTATATAAGTCTTTTTCTCCTGCTTAAAGCCTGCTAGAATTTCCTCAGTCATATCAATTCCAAGCTGACTGTGCCACATTTTAACTATCCATAATGGCATTGAGTATTTTACAGAAAGGTACTGTTCAATATCCTTATTTCTGTCAGGATATGAAATATTGTCTTTATTTCTTGCAATGTTTCTTAAGACTCCGTTCACAAACCCCTTAAGCCCTGTGAATCCACGTTTTGTAGCCAGCTTCACAGCCTCATTGCACACTGCCGAATCCGGAATATTATCCATATATATTATCTGGTATACAGACATTTCACATATATTTCTTATTAGTGGTTTCATCTTTCTTACAGGAGTCTTTGAAAACCGGTCTATTATATAGTCAAGTTCAATTCTGTTCTCAATCGTTCCTAGTGATAATCTGCTTATAAATGCTCTCTTATTCTTATCAAGATACTGGTACTTTGTCAGTGCATTATTAATGAGAAGGTGTGAAAATTCACCCTTCTCATTGATTTCCATAAGTATATCCAGTACAACTGCCCTTAAATTCACCGAATCAGTCACGGCGTCTTCCTCCAAATAAATAAATCAGTCTTAAAAGCTGTAAAATTGCTGTGGCTGCTGCCGCAACATATGTCATGGCTGCTGCTGAAAGCACTTTTCTTGCCTGTCTGTTCTCATCTCCATATAGGAATCCTTCTGATTCAAGAAGCTGTAATGCTCTTGCCGAAGCATTAAACTCAACCGGTAATGTTACAAGCTGGAAAAGTACTGCCAGACTGAACATAAGAATACCAATATCTATAAGTATATTAGTTGAGCCAAATATAAGTCCAAGTACAATAAGTATCCATGATACCTGTGAACCAACACTGGCTAATGGAAACAACGCTGTCCTGAAGCTTAATGGACCATATCCATAAGCATGCTGTATGGCATGTCCTGTTTCATGGGCTGCAACTCCGATAGCAGCAACAGATGTTGAATTATACACAGAATCTGACAGGTTAAGTGTCTTATTTCTTGGGTTATAATTATCTGTCAGGCTTCCTGATACTCTCTGAATAGATACATCATATATTCCCTGGCTTCTTAAGAGCTGCTCTGCGACCATTGCGCCTGTCATTCCTTTTGAAGATGACACCTTGGAATACTTGTTAAATGTGCTTTTTACCTTTACCTGCGCTATCAGTGCAATAACACATGATATTATTATCAGAATGTACATTGGATCATAGTAATATCCATATCCATAATAACCATATAAAGCTACCATAATACCTCTTTTCTGAACCATTTAAGATTCTGCTTATTCTCCTAACATTACACCTGCTTCTAACTGGTTGCCTCTTAAGAATGAACCGCTGTCCATTCTCTTCTTACCTTCTAACTGAACCTCATTAACAACTAAGTAACCTTGTCCACAGGCTATTGTAAATGTGTTCTTTCCTACAGTAACAACCTGTCCCGGCTTAACTTCTTCTGTCTGTACTTCACTGATATTATCTGCAACATCTGCATCCCATATCTTTAACATCTTACCGTCTATATAAGTAAATGCACTAGGCCATGGATTAAGTCCTCTTATAAGTCTTTCAAGTTCAGCTGCACTCTTATTGAAATCCATCTTACCAAATGACTTATGAAGCATTTTTACATAAGTGCTTTCTGAATCATCCTGCTTAACAGGAGTAATAGTTCCAGCTTCAAGTCCTTCAAGTGTCTTAACCAAAAGATGCGCACCGACATCACTTAATCTGTCAAAAAGACTTCCGCCCGTCTCTTTAGCATCAAGCTTCACCTTCTCAACCATCAGGATATCTCCTGTATCAAGGCCTTCATCCATCTTCATGGTTGTAACACCTGAATACTCACAGCCATCAATAACTGCCCACTGGATTGGCGATGCACCTCTGTACTTAGGAAGAAGTGATGCATGAACATTGATACAGCCGTATCTTGGCATGTTAATAATACTTGCCGGCAGTAACTGTCCAAATGCAACGACAACAATTACATCTGCATTATATGTTCTTAATTCTTCTACAAATGCTTCATCTCTTGCTCTCTCCGGCTGTAACACTGTGATTCCATGTGCCACAGCTTCATCCTTAACTGGAGAGAAAACAAGTGATTTGCTTCTTCCCCTTGGCTTATCAGGCTGTGTAACAACTGCTGCCACATCATGTCCTGCTTCGATTATTGCTTTAAGTGTCCCTACAGCAAAATCGGGTGTACCCATAAATACTACTCGCATTCTGTTCCCCTTTTCATTAATTATTCTTCTTCAATGTCATCTGTAGAGAGAAGTTCTCCTTCTACTTTATCAACATACATTATACCATCAAGATGGTCAATCTCATGAAGAAGGCATCTTGCAAGAAGCTCCTCTCCTTCTACTATAATCTCTTCCATATTCTCATTAAGAGCCTTAACCTTGGCATAATTAGGTCTTGTAACCTCACCTGTCTTTCCAGGTACACTTAGGCATCCTTCAAGCCCTGTCTGACTTCCGCTTGTCTCTAATACAACAGGATTGATAAGAACAATAGGATCATCTCCACAGTCAATAACAACAAGTCTCTTTCTGATTCCAACCTGAGGTGCTGCAAGACCTACACCATTAGCCTCATACATTGTATCAAACATATCATCAATAAGCTCTTCAATTCTTGGTGTCATCTCTGTAATCTCTTTTGCCTTGGCTCTTAGTATATCATCTCCAAGTGTTCTAATATTTCTTATTGCCATATAATCCTCCTCGCAATCATCCATTAATATCGTATTGTACATTAATATTCTTAAAAGCCTGATTTCCAACAATATTAACATCAAGCTTTTCATATATACTGTTAAGAACTTCCCTGTCTTTATGTTTTACATAGATTATCTTACTATACACATCTTTAATCTTATATATAGGTGCATCTGCCGGACCTATACACATAAGTCCTTTATACTTACAGTTGTTATCCACAAATGCTTTAACCCACGCTGCACTCTTTGTCAATAACATCTCATCTGGTGAAGATAACATAATCTTCATAAGATTATCCACCGGCGGATATCCACACAGCTTTCTGTATGCAATTTCCTGCTCATAGAAAGCATTATAATCCTGATTAGCCGCGCTAACAATACTAAAATGTTCCGGTGTATAAGTCTGTATAACTACATTACCGCTTTTTTCTGCTCTTCCTGCCCTTCCTGCCGCCTGTGTAAGAAGCTGGAAAGTTCTCTCAGAAGCCCTGTAATCACTGGAATAAAGTGACATGTCTGCCGCAAGCACTCCCATAAGCGTTACATTTGGAAAGTCATGTCCTTTAACAATCATCTGAGTTCCAATAAGAATATCCGCATTACCATTGGCGAATTCCGACAGAATCTTTTCATGTCCATCCTTGCCTCTTGTAGTGTCCATATCCATTCTTAGCACTCTCGCCTGTGGAAATGTTTTCTTAACCTGTGCTTCAACACCTTCCGTTCCGGCCCTGAAACCCGAAACATACCTTGAACCGCATGAAGGGCATACAGTTATCTTCTGTGCTGTATATCCGCAGTAATGGCACATAAGCCTTCCATTAGCATGCTCCGTAAGTGAAACATCACAATGTGGGCATTTCATAACCTTTCCGCATGAACGGCATGATATAAAGCCAGCCACTCCTCTCTTATTAAGAAAAAGCATTATCTGCTCATGCTTTGCAAGTCTGTCACTCATCAGTTCTCTTAACCTGTTGCTGAATATCGTCCTGTTTCCAAGCCTTAATTCTTCTCTCAGGTCAACAATATCAACTGATGGAAGCTCTCCGCTTCCTGCGCGGCTGTCAAGTTTAATAAGCTCTATATGTCCATTCATTGCCGCATAGTAGCTTTCCATTGAAGGAGTCGCAGAACCAAGTATCACTGAAGCACCTGCTTCCTTTGCCATATGGCATGCAACCTCTCTTGCATGGTATCTTGGAACAGTCTCTGACTTGTAAGCTCCTTCATGCTCTTCATCTATTATTATAATTCCTATATTTGAAAATGGTGTGAACAACGCTGAACGTGGTCCAATCATTACACTTATATCACCTCTCTGCGCCCGCAGAAACTGGTCATAACGTTCTCCCTTTGACATACGGGAATTCATAATAGATACCTTATCCCCGAATCTGTGGTAAAACCTCTGCACAGTCTGGAATGTAAGTGCAATCTCCGGTATAAGCACAATTGCCTGTCTTCCATGATTAATGACATGCTCAATTGCCGCAAGATACACCTCGGTCTTTCCGCTTCCTGTAACACCATGAAGCAGATATGTCTTATAATCCCCCTTATCATAGTCAGCTATTATTGTATCCACAGCTTTTTTTTGCTGCTTGTTAAGCTCGATATGCTTTCTTTCTCCCGAAACATTTCTTACAGGATTCCTATACATATCTTCTGACCTGACTTCGGCAATCCCCATATCTTCAAATGCTTTTACCGTCTGTGCCGTGATATTAAGCTTGGATTTAATAATGCTTTCATCTATTACAGGTTCCTTAATCAGTGCCTCTAACAGTCTGTATTTTGCTTTTGCATTTTTCTTTGCAAATACATCAAGATACTTCTGCGCCTGTGCCGTGTCAATAATAAGATTGACCGAGCGTTTTTCCTTCTGTTTAACCTTATCTTTTACAGGAATAACCGTCTTAATTGCCTGATTCATGGTACAGCCATAATTGTGCTTCAGCCAAGCCGCAAGCTTTAACATTCTGCTTACTGCAGTGACCTTTCCCTCGGTAATCCCTGTAATATATTTTATCTTTTCAACAGGATATTCCGCCTTGTCTCCCAAACTTACAACATACCCTGTTATCTGCCTGTTTCCTGCTCCAAAAGGAATATCAACTGACATTCCCAGTTCAATTACATCCGCCAATTCATCCGGAACTGCATACTGGAATGTCTTATCAAGCTGTTCATGTGAAATGTCTATTATTACATCTGCGTACATTAATTACCCTTCAATTCTTCAAGCACTTCTTTGATAAGCACCCTCTCATCCATAGGATACTTCACACCCTTAATCTCCTGATAATCCTCATGACCTTTACCCGCAAGAACAATAATATCACCCGGTTCGCCATGTTCTATCGCATACTTAATAGCTTCTTTTCTGTCTGTAATATCAACATGTTTTCCGGTAGTCTTAGCAATTCCTGTCTTGATATCTTCTATAATTGCCTCCGGCTCTTCAAATCTTGGATTATCTGATGTGATAATAGTAAGGTCAGCAAGTTTTCCTGAAACCTCGCCCATCTCATATCTTCTTTCCTTGGAGCGGTTACCACCACATCCAAACAGGCATACAAGTCTGTGAGGGTGATACTCCTTAAGAGTTGTAAGTATACTCTCTAAAGCCATTGCATTATGAGCATAATCTATCATTAATGTAAAATCATCCGAAACCTTTACAAGCTCAATTCTTCCCTTAACCTTAACATGCTTAAGAGTTTCCTTAAGTGCCTCTTCATCAACATCGAAATGCCTTGTAATTGCGATTGCACATAATGAATTGTATACAGAAAACTTACCCGGAAGATTAAGTTCAACCTTCATATTAACAAGTCCTGTACAGTCATATGTAAGACCGATTTTACCAGGTTCGTGTAAAAGTTCAATATTCTCAGCCTTAATATCAGCATTATCCCCGATACCATAGCTTTCAACCTTGCATATAGCTCCCTTAAGGATATCTTTGGTATGCTTATCATCAGCATTAACAATACCAACCTTGCACTGCTTGAATAACTTAGCCTTACAATTAAGATAATCCTCAAATGACTCATGCTCATTAGGTCCGATATGGTCAGGCTCAAGATTAGTGAATACGCCTATGTCAAACATAATACCTGCTGTTCTGTCAAGCTTAAGTCCTTGCGAAGACACCTCCATGACAACTGCCTTACAGCCAGCGTCTACCATCTTTGCAAATGACTGGTGAATCTCTATTGATTCAGGTGTTGTATTATGTGCCGGAATCGCCTCGTCTCCTATAATAGTCTCAATCGTTCCAATAAGTCCAGTCTTAATGCCACATGCCTCAAGCACATTTTTAACCATATAAGTGGTTGTTGTTTTTCCCTTAGTTCCTGTTATTCCTATTGTAAATAGCTTCCTGTCAGGATTGCCATATACTGCCGCCGACATAAGTGCAAGTGCAAGCCTTGTGTTATCCGTGCTTACAACTGCTGCACTGCAATCCTTAGCTTCGTACTCGCCATCAAGAACAACAATTACAGATGCCTTATCCTTAATCTGGTCAATATACTTATGTCCATCGCTCACAGCACCCTTAATGCATACAAATGCATATCCATCCTGCATTTTTCTTGAATCAGATGTAATTCCTGTCACTTGCGACTCAGTACTGCCACATACAACACTGTATCTGAAATCTGCGGTTTCGTTTTCTGAACATATTTTTAATATCTCTGAAAGCTTCATACATTAGTCTCCTTATTTTATAGTATATATTACTTATATTACTGCTGCTTTAGAAGTGTTTCAAACTCTTCCATTGTCATCTCAACCTTTCTTGGCTTAGTTCCAAGCTCCGGTCCTACTACCTTTGCATCAGCAAGCTGGTCCATAATTCGTCCTGCCCTGTTAAAGCCTATCTTAAAATGTCTCTGCAGACTTCCTATTGAGCCTTTTTCATTCTCAATAACAAATCTTCCTGCATCAGCAAAAAGTGAATCTCTCTCATCATCGCCTTTACTGCTGCCAGGCATGCTCTCCTGACTTACAGTAGCCTGTGCAATACTCTCATCATAAGATACTTCCTCTGCATTCTCCTTAAGGAAAGATACAACATTTTCAACCTCTTCATCAGATACGAATGCGCCCTGAACACGCAGCGGCTTTGGAAGATTAGATGGGAAGTAGAGCATATCTCCCTTTCCAAGCAGCTTCTCAGCACCATTCATATCAATGATAACTCTTGAATCAATTCCCGAAGATACTGCAAATGCTATCTTAGACGGAATATTTGCCTTGATAAGTCCTGTTACTACATTAACAGAAGGTCTCTGCGTTGCTATAACCATATGTATTCCGGCCGCTCTAGCAAGCTGAGCCAGACGGCATATTGCATCTTCGACCTCACCCGGTGCAACCATCATAAGGTCAGCAAGCTCATCTATGATAATAACAATCTGTGGAAGCTTCTCCATTGGAGGGTCTATGCCTTCCTTGTTCTTCTTGACAACAACATCATTATATCCCTTGATGTTACGAACCTGCATAGCAGCAAACTTCTTATATCTGTCTGTCATCTCATTAACAGCCCAGTTAAGCGCTCCCGCAGCCTTCTTAGGGTCAGTTACAACTGGTAATAACAGATGTGGTATTCCGTTGTACACACTTAACTCAACAACCTTAGGGTCAACCATTATAAGTCTTACATCCTCCGGCTTTGCCTTATAAAGAATACTCATAATAATTGTGTTGATACATACCGATTTACCTGAACCTGTTGCTCCGGCAATAAGCATATGAGGCATCTTCGCAATATCTGCAATAATAGTCTTTCCTGCAATATCCTTACCAACTCCGAATGATATTGCTGACTGGCTTTCCTTAAATTCCTTAGACTCAACCAGTTCCCTGAAATATACACTTCCGGCTTCCTTATTAGGAACTTCAATACCTATAGCTGCCTTACCTGGAATTGGTGCTTCAATTCTTATATCAGCGGCTGCCAGATTAAGCTTGATATCATCTGATAAAGATACAATCTTGCTTACCTTAACCCCCTGTTCCGGCTGT
>OJNN01000769.1_pt1 | contig 12983 bp, 13 predicted proteins | sample 1597851 | NCBI WGS metagenome assembly OJNN01 (sample SAMN01915222, study PRJEB22387) | human gut metagenome | isolation source: stool | host: Homo sapiens | place: USA | reverse complement strand
TTGCCACAGCAGGGCAGAAAATGTGTAATCTGGTAAATTGGAACTGCGAAAGCAGCATAACACTGGGATGGTATGAGACTTTCGTATTTGTCCTGAAATTCGGAAGCTTTCTGGCAGTAGGAATCCTGGGGCGGACATTGTACAAAAAGTTGAAACAGAGAATTCCGGCACTGCTGATGGGAAGCGGCATATTGATTATTGTTGTATTGCTGCTTTTGTATTTTAAACGAAGCAGCCACATGATTCTGTTGAATATGATATAAAGGGTACATTATGGAATTAAAAATAAAAGATCTATACAAAAGCTATGATCATGGGAAAACGTATGCAATAAATGACGTATCTGCAGATTTTACACCGGGGATATATGGGATTCTGGGTCCCAACGGCGCAGGGAAAAGTACAATGTTTGGTATGCTGACGGATAATTTGCGCCCGGATAAGGGAAGCATAACGGCAGACGGAGAAGATATTTATAAGATGGGAGCGGATTACCGGGCGAAGATCGGGTATATGCCACAGCAGCAGAGTCTTTATGAAGCATTTACTGCAGAAAAGTTCCTTTGGTATATGGCTGCTTTAAAAGGAATGAACAGAAAAGATGCCAGAGAACAGATTGAAAATTTATTAGAGGTCGTCAATCTGAAAGAGGAACGGTATAAAAAGCTGAAATACTTTTCAGGTGGTATGAAACAGAGAATCCTGCTGGCACAGGCGCTATTAAATGATCCGGAGATATTGATTCTGGATGAACCAACGGCTGGGATGGATCCGGAGGAAAGAATCCGGATACGAAATTTTATCAGTGGCTGTGCAAAGGATAAGATTGTCCTTTTAGCCACACATGTAGTAGCGGATGTGGAAAACATGGCCAGAGAGATACTGCTGATAAAGAATGGGAAGATTGTCCGGAGGGATACTCCGCAGAAATTTTTGGCTGAATTGGAACATAAAGTTTATAATGTGTTGGTTACAGAGAGGGAAGGGGAAGAATACCAGAACAGTGGAGCCAGGATCATAAGTGTTACATTAACAGAAAAAGGACATCGACTGAGGATCATCAGTGCCGATGCCTTGAAAACAGGTAATGTGGAAGAAGTTTATCCCTGCTTGGAAGATGTATATTTATATTGGATAGATAGGGAATGATCTACGGTAGTTGTAAAACAACTGATACATTTCCTTTAAGGAGAAGTTCTAAAATTCAATAGCAGACAGACTTGTCTTAAAACTGCCAGAAAATGGAATGATGCTGCGATAATAAAAATTGTATGAAAATCTAGTACTCAGCGGTCAGTCAGCATGGTAAACTCAAAGATATTTTCAATCTCTTTTTCTGTCAGGTACAGCGCATCCAGATAAGATTGGTGACAACGAAAGACATGGAGAAAATGGAAACGGTTATTGCTGTAACTACTTGAGCAAAAGGAAATTAATACGATTAATGGGAAGTTTCCAAATGCTCAATTGTATTTCTAAAGAAAATCTGTTATATGTTAAGGCATCAAACATATTTGTGGGTTTTGAATTTAGAGGTAACTCAAGTGCAGCCGCATATGCAACTGTTTCTTACGATGGAAGATAAGTTGTAAAAATTTGGGATTAAGTGCATAATAAAGCATCTAATCCCAAGTTATATGAGGGAAATTGTATGTTAATAAAAGTGATTAAGAAGCAAACCATTTTTTTATTAAAACAAAAAGAAGCAAGTCTGACATTTATATTACTTCTAGCGGTAGTGCTGGGGAATTATATAACGAATGTTCTCACATTTAGAGGTACTGATATTTCACAAATGTATCAGCCAATGAAGTTATTAGCGCTCAGCCTGAATAAAGTATATTTTAGTGCAAACATTCAATTATTAATTGTGATGATTTACCCTATCCTGGTTGCTGTACCTGCTGGTTTTTCTTATACTAAAGAACAGCAGACAAAAGAAGAAGTATACATGATTTATCGTTTAGGGAAAAATCGTTATTTACAAAGTAAATTGTGGGCATCTTTTTTTACAACAACAACAATAGTTTTTACGGTTCCATTTATGCTAGAAATACTAATGAATATGCTATCTTTTCCCATGAATGCAATAAGAGATTTATCAAATTTAAGCATTTACAATACAGATTATGCCACAATGGTTCATAATTACATAGGCAGCGCAATCTATATAGCATCTCCTGGTTTGTATGCAATTCTTACAACACTATTTTTTGGTGTCGTATCAGGAATCCTTGGTACGCTTCCCGTAGCAATCTCATTTGCTTTGACGGTTAAATATCGCACGTTGCTGATCTTACCGACTTTTGTTCTATTGAATGCGACTACATATCTTAATATTCTGGATAGAAATAAGAGTTCATTAAGCTGGTATAAGTATTTGCTTCTTTTTGATGATACCCCTAAAAATATTATCGTTCCACTGATGGGGGTAGGAATTATAATAATAACAATATTCGGTTTTTACCTTTATGGAAGGAATAAGGATAAATGGTAATATGCATCATGAAAAAAGAGTAGTAATTTTAATTGGAATACTTTCCGGAATTTGCATATCGCTTGGTTTTATCAGACCGTTTGACGGAGTAATAACGCTATCAGAACTGGTATTACAATTAAGTGGATCCAGAGGTGAACTCAGCATGAGTTGCAATTTAGTGGAGTTAATTGGATTTATGCTTCGTATGATGCCAAACTATATTATGATATTGGTTTTTGGGAATAAGCTGTATGGTCATTTCTGCACAGCCAGTATCTATGTGTTTAGTCGGTGCCCGAATCGAATGAAATGGTATGGAAAGGAAATGTTACAGTTAATTAATTTCATATGCATATTTGAACTGGTATTTCTAAGCACAACCGCTATTGCTTCTGTATTGCGATATCAGGTGATTTTTAGCGTAGGTGGATTTATTTTATTGGGATGCCATGCTCTGATTTTTATGTTATGGAATTTTACCCTGGTGCTGTTAGTTAATTTACTTGCGATCAATATTGGAAGCAGTGCTGCATTCACATTGGTTATGGTTGTGCAAATGACTTGTACCGCAGCACTCAGTATCATAAATATATTGACGAAAATGCAAATCAAACAAGACATCATATATGTTTTTTTGTGGTTGAATCCAGTAGCACATACCGTTTTAGGATGGCATCGCAGCACATTGTTAGAAGTTGAGTTAGCCAACAGCCGATATTCTTTGAATTTAGTTACTTCGATATTGATTCCGGCTCTATTCTGTATAGTTACTGTATTGATGGGAGGACAATTGATACAGAAGAAGGATTTACTGGCAGAGGACATGGAAATGGAGACAATTTGATATGAAATTAATTGCAAACAATATTCATAAAAAAATAAAGGGTAAGACAATACTCAATGACATCAGTCTGGAAATGGAAACAGGAAATATATATGGATTTTGGGGTAGAAATGGATCTGGAAAAACCATGTTGTTTCGGGCATTATCGGGTCTGATGAAGATTGATTCAGGTAATATTTATTGGAATGATAAAGAACTGCACAAAGACTTTGCTGTTTTACCAAGTCAGGGGATTGTTTTGGAGCATGCCGGCTTGTATCCCAATAAGACAGGAGTGGAAAATTTATTATATCTTGCGCAGTTAAAGGGAGTGATTGGTAAGCGGGAAGTAGAAGAAGCAATACAACGGGTTGGACTTGACCCGGCTGACAAAAGGGTATTTGGTAAATACTCAATGGGAATGAAGCAGAGACTGGTGATTGCACAGGCCATCATGGAGAAGCCAGATGTTATCATGCTGGATGAGCCTACAAACGGACTGGATGAAGCAGGAATAAAGGAAATAAGACAATTAATTGAACAGGAAAAAGAAAGAGGAGCCTTAATTCTTTTAGCCAGTCATAATCAGGAGGATATGAAGATATTGGCAGACCAGGTATATAAAATTGCAGATGGCCGCATTGAAAGAAAGGGGACAGAACTGTGAAATGCAAATGGGGTTCATGCTTTATCTTATTAATTGTTATAGTGATAACTGTATTTGGTATATTTGAAAAAAGAACGTATACTAATATAGCAGAAGATAAGTCATATTTAGATGAGCTTTACGTAGCACAGCTTCCAGAAAATATATGTCTTGAAGAGACAGAGAATTTATCGGTAAATTTACCGCAGGTCCCAGTTATTATACGGGTATCTGTACTGGGAGATGTGGAGCATATAGGAGGAACAAGCAGGCAACTGGTCAAAGTGGAAGATGTTTATAAGGGAACAGAGCCTGCGGTGGGACAAGATATATATCTTACTTGCAGCCGTTGGTCACTTAGTTTATATTCAGAGCCATATTCCATCGAAAGAGGATTTGTTAATATAATGGAAGTGGGAGGGGAATATTTAGTTTTTATCGAAAATCAGGTAGATGGTCTTGGAGAGAAGATTCCTGTATATCAGGTGTATGTGGAAAATGCATTCACACCAATATTTTCATATCAAGAGCATGAAAATAATATTTGTGAAACAGGTGGTGAATCCACATATGTAAAATATAATCAAGTTTGTGAAAATGAATTTTTTGCTACAACCCAGAAAGGAATGGATGCGTTAGTTGACCTAAAAAAAGAAATGATAGAAAAATATAATGAAAAGTGAAAACTATAGTTTGATGAATCTGGAGAAACTGAATATTCAGGAAGAAATGAACTATAGCTGTGATACCATGCTTCATATCTATCCGACTGTCAATATGGACTATTCCGTATTGACTGACAGAGAAAAGAGCATTCTTGACAAGGTGATTATGAAGTTTAGTGCTTACAGAGCAAAAGATATTGTAGAGTATATGCATAAGGAAAAGGCATATACTGAGACAAGACCGGGAGAAATCATCCCGTTTAGTCTGGCAAAAGAAATAAGAAAATTTTAATGGATTCCCATGTGCATTTGTTCATAGAAATTTGATGCAGCAGTATGATAATTACAGGTTGGGGGATGGCAATATGAAGACAAGCAAAAAATATTGGCAGATGAAAAGTCTGACCGGAGTGATTTTAGTATGTATATTTCTTACAGCCTGCGGCGGAGAAACGCAGGAAGCTGAGAGGAAAAGCAATGTGCAGGAAAATGAAACGGTAAGTACCACTACCATTGAACAAACAGCCGAACAGACGCAGGAGACAACGCAGGAAGCGGAAGAGTTTGTGCAGACAGATACTATCCTGGAAAATTTGAAGGGGAATAGAGAACCACAGACGATTTTGCAGGAACTGTCTGAACTTCCATTAAGTATAGAAGAGCTGAGGGCTTATCCGGTATATGTGTTAAGTACTCAATTCGAGGAGTGTAGTGGGGTAGAACTGCTGGATGAATTCTATGAGCAGTCCACACAGGGGAATCCGGCACAATTGTTGATGGCAAATTACCTCTATAATGAAAAATGGATCCTTTCTTATATTGAATTTGACGGAAGTACATATTATATGCTTAGGGGTGATGTGGATGCCGGGACTGCAGAGGAAGACTATACGGAAATGTATTTTCGTTCCCTGAATATTATCGAAAAGAAAGATATAGAACCGGACATGGCACTCATCATGATCGTATTTACCAATCAGGAAGATGTTTCCGATGAACAGGCGGAGCAGTATGTGAAATGGTCGGAAGAGGGAAAACGGCCTGATGACATAGAAATATATTATTTCTTAAATCTGAGATACGGTCTTATGAGCGGTGATGATGAACTGAAAATACTGGATGAAGTGGAGAGAACAGCAGACAGAATGGCTGTGTACCGGATCGCAAAGGATTTCACAAATACATATTTTCAGGAGGAATACACAGGCGAAGTTGAGATCATGGGCATCAAGGGACTTTCCGGGGTGGATACGGACAGCAAGGGTAACTGTACGGTGGAAGTAGAGTTCCGGCCGGTACAGGAGGACTCGTTATCTTATCTGTTTATGACATTTGGATATGATGAGATGGGATGGACGATCAGCAGTTATGGAGTGGAAAAGTAGGCGGACATAGGATACAAAAATTGTATGAAAATCCTACAAAATTTTGTTGACAAAACAGTATTGCCTATGTATAATAAATCAGTGTGTGAATCAACACATCGTAGGAGACTTGTGTTTTCTACGCAACATATTGCATAGGAGTCGCTATGTTAGTAAGTTTATCTGATGTATTAACATCCGAAGGCAAGGTAGAAACTGTTGCCATTCCGCTTGAGATGACAAGCTTTAAGAGCCGCCAGGGAGAATTCCCCATTACGGAGAAGACACCCGTTACCCTTACTTTTACCAACATCGGTGTGAACAAGGCAAAAGTAACCGGTACTGCAGAGCTTACCTTTGATACGAAATGTGACAGGTGCCTTACTGAAGTACCTACAGCAATGAAGCTTAAGTTTGACAGAATCGTTTATTCTCCGGAAGCGGAAGTAAGTGAGGAAGAAGATACCGAGCAGAGCTTTATGGATGGATGGCAGTTGGATGTAGAGGCTTTTGTGTACGATGAAATTCTGGTGAATTGGCCGGCAAAGATCCTGTGTAAGGAAGACTGCAAGGGTATCTGCCCTGTATGTGGTCAGAACAGGAATCGGAAGGAATGTGGTTGCGATACTTTCGTACCGGATCCTCGTATGGCAGCAATCCAAGATATCTTCAACGCGAATAAGGAGGTGTAACGATGTCTATTTGTCCTAAGAATAAATCTTCCAAAGGTAGAAGAGATAAGAGAAGAGCAAACTGGAAAATGAGCGCTCCTACATTGGTAAAGTGCAGCAAATGTGGTGCACTGATGATGCCTCACAGAGTTTGCAAGGCTTGCGGTTCTTACAATAAGAAGCAGGTCGTAAGCGTTGATTAATTTATAAATCAATGAAGCGAAATTAAGTGAAAAGAAAAGAGGAGATTCCGAAAGGAGTCTCCTTTTGCTTTCACAAAAAAATCACTTGCTTTTTATATACGCCTTTAGTATAGTAAGAATGAATCTGCCATCATCAAACTGTTTGGTGCGATCCACGGAGCGGTTTGATGATAAGCGGATAAACACAAACAGGTAAAGGAACGACGAAATGGCAGAATGTGTAAATGTTGCTGTAGATGCGATGGGAGGAGATAATGCTCCCACCGAGATCGTAAAGGGCGCTGTAGAGGCTGTCAATGCGGACAAACGTGTCAAAGTATTTCTGGTAGGTAAGGAGCCGGTGATCCGGGAAGAATTAAAGGCATATACCTACGATGCAGAACAGCTGGAAGTCGTACATGCCGAAGAAGTCATCGAGACTGCAGAACCTCCGGTTATGGCGATCCGCCGTAAGAAGGATTCTTCCATTGTCAAAGCCATGTATATGGTGAAGAACGGTGAATGCGATGCTTTCGTATCCGCAGGAAGTACCGGTGCAGTACTGGTAGGCGGACAGGTGATCGTAGGCCGTATCCGTGGCGTGGAGAGACCTCCTTTGGCTCCCCTGATCCCTACGGAGAACGGTGTCAGCCTTTTGCTGGACTGTGGTGCCAATGTGGACGCAAGACCTTCCATGTTAGTACAGTTTGCCAAGATGGGCAGTGTCTATATGGAAAGCGTTATGGGCGTTAAGAATCCCAAAGTCGGTATTGTGAATATCGGTGCTGAGGAAGAGAAGGGTAATGCGCTGGTCAAGGAGACTTTCCCTCTGTTGAAGAATTGTCCCGAGATCAACTTTATTGGAAGCGTAGAAGCCAGAGATATTCCGGCAGGTGTGGCAGATGTCATCGTCTGTGAAGCGTTTGTCGGCAATGTGGTACTGAAAATGTACGAGGGCGTCAGCTCCGCACTGCTGCATCAGGTAAAGCAGGGAATGATGTCCACACTGCGCAGTAAGATCGGCGCACTGTTAGTAAAGCCCGCGCTGAAGAAGACCTTGAAGAGCTTCGATACCTCCCAGTACGGAGGAGCTCCGCTGCTTGGCTTAAACGGTCTGGTAGTGAAGACCCACGGAAGCAGCAAGGCTGTGGAAGTGAAGAACTCCATCCTGCAATGCATCGCATTTAAGGAAGAGAAGATCAACGAAAAGATCAAAGAGCAGATCGGTCTGGAAGATAAGGCTGCAGAAAATAATTAAAATTACAAAATATTTGGAAAGAAGGAACTGTTATGGAATTCGAAAAGTTAAAGAAAATTATTGCTGAGGTATTAAATGTAGATCCCGATGAGATCACCATGGAGACCACCTTCCAGGATGACCTGGGTGCTGATTCCCTGGATGTATACCAGATCATCATGGGTATCGAGGAAGAGTTCGATATCGAGATCCCTGCAGAGTCTGCAGAGCAGGTTACTACTGTAGAAGAAGCAGTAGAGATGATCAAGAACGCAGTGAACTAGTAAAGCTACGAGCCATGCAAAAATAGAGGGAATGACTCCGGTGAGAGCTTGCTCGCACAAGAGGTCATTCCCCTCTGTTTTTATACGATGTGTTCCGTAAAACGGGACACACTTGACAGCCATTTATGAATAGGCATGGTGAGGGTAATTATGTAGTCCAGTAGGCACGGCTATGGTTAAGAATAAGCGCGCCGTAAGCAGACGTCGGTACCATAGCGTCCCAAGGGACGCATTGCGTGGGTATTTTCCACGCCTATGTACCGTTACGCTCTGCGACATGAGTGCATCGTACTAAAGTACGAGCGTGCCGCGTTTCTTACCATAGCCGGGACTACGGAATATAGTGAGGACAAGAAAATGTTGGATGGTTATACAATGGACGTGCTGGAGCAGCGCATCGGCTATTGCTTTCACAACAAAGCATTGCTGAAGCAGGCTCTGACCCACAGCTCCTATACCAATGAACAAAAGATCAACAAGACAGAGAACTATGAGCGCATCGAATTCCTGGGAGATGCCGTACTGGAGCTGGTATCCAGCGACTTCCTGTTTCGGGAACACCCGGATGTTCCCGAGGGCGAGCTGACCAAGATGCGTGCCTCCATGGTGTGCGAGCCTTCCCTGGCATTCTGTGCCAGAGACCTGGAACTGGGACAGTTTATGCTTTTGGGAAAGGGCGAAGAGAATACCGGCGGCAGACGCAGAGACAGCATCACCTCTGACGGTATGGAAGCCATGATTGGTGCCATTTATCTGGACGGTGGCATGCAGCCTGCCAAGGCTTTTATTGACCGCTTCATTCTGTCGGATTTAGAGGACAAGCGTCTCTTCTACGACAGCAAGAGTAATCTCCAGGAACTGATTCAGGGGAAACTCAAAAAAGAGTTCGAGTACCGGCTGTTAGAGGAGAGCGGACCGGAACACGACAAGACTTTCGTGGTAGAGATCGACATGGAGGGAGAATGCCTTGGCCGTGGGCAGGGAAGAACAAAAAAAGCGGCAGAACAGCAGGCAGCTTATGAGGCGCTTCTGCTATTGAGGGATAGAGGATATGTATTTAAAAAGTATTGAGATCCACGGGTTCAAATCATTTGCCAATAAGATCGTATTTCAGTTCCACAACGGAATCACCGGTATCGTAGGACCTAACGGCAGCGGTAAGAGTAACGTTGCGGACGCGGTAAGATGGGTGCTGGGAGAACAACGCATCAAGCAGCTGCGTGGTGCCAGCATGCAGGATGTTATTTTCTCGGGAACAGAGACCAGAAAACCGTTGAGCTACGCCTATGTTGCCATTACTCTGGACAACAGCGATCACCAGCTGGCGATCGACTATGACGAAGTTACAGTGGCGAGACGGATCTACCGTTCCGGAGAAAGTGAATATCTGATCAATGGTACTCCCTGCAGATTAAAGGATGTCAATGAGCTGTTCTATGATACCGGTATCGGTAAGGAGGGCTATTCCATTATCGGACAGGGCCAGATCGACAAGATCTTAAGCGGTAAACCCGAGGAACGGCGTGAACTGTTCGACGAGGCTGCTGGAATCGTGAAATTCAAGCGCAGAAAAGCAGCAGCCCAGACAAAGCTGGAGAACGAAAAACAGAATCTGGTGCGTGTGAATGATATTCTGTCCGAACTGGAAAAGCAGGTAGGCCCTCTGGAGAAGCAATCCGAGGTGGCTAGGGTCTATCTGAGGAAAAAGGAAGAATTAAAGACTCTGGATATCAATGTCTTCTTATTGGAAAATAAGAAACTCAGAGAACAGCTGTCTTCCATGGAAGAAAAATATAATCTGGCCAGCAATGAACTGAACGAGACCAGTGAAAAGTACGAAGGTATCAAGGAAGAATACGAGCGGATCCAGCAGGAGATCGAAAGCCTGGATGCAGCCATTGAAGTCGCCAGAGAGCAACTGACGGATACCGGCCTGATGCGGGGCAAACTGGAAGGTGAGATCAATGTCTTAAAAGAGCAGATCAATTCCGCTCACGGCAGTGAGAACCATCTGAACAATCGTAAGGCAGCCCTGGAAGAAGAAATCGCCGGCAAAGAAAAAGAAAAACAGGATATTTTAACCGATAAAAAGGATACGGATACTCAGGTACAGGAGATCGCAGAGGCGGCAGCCATGGCAAAGGCCGACCTGGAAGCTATCCAGAACAAGATCACCGAACTCAATAATAATATTGAGGCCGGGAAAAATACCATCATCGGCGAGCTGAACCAGCGGGCTACCATCAAGTCCAAGATGGGACGTTTCGATACTATGATGGAGCAGATCAATATCCGCAAGGCAGAGTTGAATTCCAGACTGCTTCGTGCCAAATCCGATGAGGCTGCCAGAGAAGAGACAATCAAGAAGCTGGAAGAGACCTTCGAGACTGTGACCGAAGAACTGCGGCAGATGACAGAACAGGAAGCAGCATCCGAACTGGAGCTGGGCAATATCCGTGAGAATCTCACAGGCTTAGATGCGAAGCTGCGGGAGACACAGAACCGTTTCCATCAGGAGCAGTCCAAACTGGAAGCCCTGACCAATATCACCGAGCGGTATGACGGCTACGGTGGCAGCGTCAAGAAGGTCATGGAGCAGAAGGAAAAAGAAAAAGGTATCATCGGTGTTGTAGCGGATATTATTCAGGTAGAAGCCAAATATGAGACCGCTATCGAGACCGCTCTGGGTGGTAATATTCAGAATATCGTAACGGATAACGAAGAGACCGCCAAGCATATGATCGGATTCTTAAAGCAGAACCGCCTCGGAAGAGCCACATTCCTTCCCCTGACCAGTATTACCAAACCTCAGGAATTCAAAAATCCCGAGGCCCTGAAGGAAAAAGGTGTCATCGGTATGGCGGATGAACTGGTAAATACGGAAAAAGAATACCGCAATGTGGCCAAGGCCATGCTGGGACGTATCGTGGTCGTAGACAACGTGGACAATGCCGTGAAGATCGCAAGAAAATTCGATTACGGCATCCGTATGGTCACATTGGAAGGCGAACTCTTAGTTCCCGGCGGTGCCATCAGCGGTGGTGCATTTAAGAATAACAGTAATCTTCTGGGAAGACGTCGTGAGATGGATGAACTGGAGAAAAAGGTGAAAAAACTCTCCGATGACATCAAGACCTATAACCAGAAGATTGAAGGCGCCAAGAGCAAACGAAATAAGCTGCGTATGGATCTGGAAGCATTGAAGACCGAGATGCAGCGCAAGTCCATTGAGCAGAATACCGCAAGATTAAATATTTCCCAGGCCAGAGAACGTATGGAAGAAGAGGCAGAGAGTGCACAGTCCCTGAAGCTGGAGGAACAGGAGATCGAGACCAAGATCTTCGAGATCCGTTCCAGCAAGGAAACAATCGTACAGGAACTGGCTGCAAGTGAAGAACTGGAGAAAACCACTCAGGAACAGATTCTTGTCTTCCAGAAGGAACTGGAAGGCTGCAGACTGGAAGAGAGTGAAGCTTCCGCCCATGCCGGAGAATGGGAAGTAAAAGTCGAGAAGATGCGTCAGGCTCTGGATTACAAACAGGCCAATGTAGACCGTATAGGCGGCGAACTGGAGCGTGCACAGGCAGAACTGAATGAGATCTTACAGGCACTGACTGAAAACGCACAGGAAGTGGAACGCAAGAAAAACAACATTCTGGAGATTGAGAAGACCATCGCGGCTTCCCATGAGAATCAGGATGCTTCCAAGAAAAAGCTGGACGAGGATATTGCAAAGAAAGAAGAACTGTCTGCAAAGCAGAAAGGCTTCTTCCAGAGCAGAGAAGAAATGTCAGAGCGCATGAATGCTCTGGACAAAGAAGTCTATCGTCTGAGTGAACAGAAGAAAAAGCTGGAAGACAATATCGAAGGCCAGATCAATTACATGTGGGATGAGTATGAGATTACCCTGAGTGATGCGGCAGGCCTTCGCAATGAAGAGATGAATGATCTGCCCGCCATGAAGCGTGAGATCAGCGGTCTGAAAGATGAGATCCGGAAGTTAGGTAATGTCAATGTCAACGCCATTGAGGATTACAGGAATCTGATGGAGCGTTATACCTTCATGAAGACCCAGCATGATGATCTGGTAGAGGCGGAGAAGACCCTGGAAGGCATTATCGAGGAACTGGATACTGAGATGAGAAAACAGTTTGAAGAACAGTTTGCTGAAATTCAGACACGTTTTGATAAAGTGTTTAAGGAACTATTTGGTGGTGGACGTGGAGCACTGGAGTTGACAGAGGGAGAAGATGTCCTTGAGGCAGGCATTAAGATCGTTGCCCAGCCACCGGGAAAGAAACTGCAAAATATGATGCAGATGTCCGGTGGAGAGAAAGCTCTGACAGCGATCGCGCTGCTTTTTGCCATCCAAAGTCTGAAACCATCTCCGTTTTGTCTGTTGGACGAGATCGAGGCAGCGTTGGATGATTCTAATGTAGGGCGTTATGCCAATTATCTGCATAAATTGACCGAAAATACACAGTTTATCGTTATTACGCATCGACGTGGTACGATGAATGCTGCAGATATCCTGTATGGTATCACTATGCAGGAAAAGGGAGTATCTACGTTGGTTTCTGTCAGTCTGTTGGATGAAAAAGAGATTGCCAATTAGATGGACAGATTGTCGGA
>OJNN01000763.1_pt1 | contig 13017 bp, 9 predicted proteins | sample 1597851 | NCBI WGS metagenome assembly OJNN01 (sample SAMN01915222, study PRJEB22387) | human gut metagenome | isolation source: stool | host: Homo sapiens | place: USA | reverse complement strand
AGAACAGCTTCTTTTCGTTTTTGGTCTGCGGTCTTGATCGCTTCGTTCACCAGCCGGGTCGCCTCGGCTTCGGCGCTGCCGATCTGGGCCTCGGCGGTCTTTTTACGGTTGTTATAACCAATAAAATAACCCCCGCCGATGCCGGCAGCAGCTGCGATCACGGCCACGATCAAAACCAATGCGATCGTGGGCATCGTGTTCACTCTCCTTAACGTTAAAGTTCAAATTCAACGAAATGCTGGAGACGCTGCCGGGCAAGGCGTGGGCAACAAGACAAAATCAAGCTCTCAACACAAAAGAAGCCGGACCGGAACACACCACCGGAAAGACCCTTCGGGTGCGCGTTCTACACTTCTTTTTTATTTACAAGGTTTTCATATAAAAACGGGCAGATGAAGCCCCATTGAAATTTGGTTGCGGAATACCCCTGCTCACAGCGTCATGGATTCCATACTACTTCTTATATTACGAAACATTTGAAGCAATGTCAAGGGAAGCGGGCGCAATTTTGAAAATTTACTCCAGATACATCCGCCGCAGCCGCATCAGGCGGGCCGGGGTCAGGCCGTATTGGGCTTCGAGGTAGGCCTCGGCACTGCCGCATTTCTCCCGGATGGCGGAGAGTACCAGGTCCACCGATTCGGGGTGCACCCCTGCGATGCCCTGATAAAACTTCTTCTGTTCCGGGCGGGCGGCGATCTCGTCGGCATGTTCGGCCCAGATCTTTTCCAGCTCCGGGCGGCGGCATTCGTTCGTCCGGACGAAATCCTGACGGATCGTCTCGTCCGAAGCGCCCAGCGCCAGCAGGATCAGCATAGCCGCCACGCCGGTGCGGTCCTTGCCGCCGGAGCAGTGGAAGAGCACCGGCGTCTCGCCCACTTCCAGAGCACGGAACAGCTCCTTGTAGGCCTTATTGCCGAAGAGCATCTGCCGGTACATGGCATCGGCCATCCGGCGGCCTTCGTCCGGCATGCCTTCCAGCAGGCGCTCGCGGTCCTCCGGCGAGAAATCCACTTCCTTGCCGTCGTCCAGGCAGAGCCCGCAGATGCGCACCATCCGGGCACCGTCCGGCACATAGTCCGGCATCTTCTCGGCCTCCTGCTCGCTGCGCAGGTCGAGGATGAGGCGCAGCCCAAGGGAATCCAGCAGCTTCCGGTCGGCGTCGCTCGTCAGCAGACCGGTGGGGATGCCCCGGTAGATCTGCCCCCAGCGGACGTGTTTGCCCTCATCGGCCGGGTAGCCGCCCAGCTCCCGGAAGTTGTTCCCGCCCGTAAAGGGCAGCTGGGTGCCGGGCGCGGGGTGGGGCGCAGGCTTTTCCACCGCCGTGCTGGACAGCACCGGACGGCTGTAGAACGGTTTGGCCGGGCGGCCCCGCCGGGGCGGCAGCGACGCCGTACCGCCCAGCACCTCCATCAGGTAGCTGCGCAGCAGGTCCAGATAGGCCGAGTTGTGGTCCCTCCGCTGCACCATCGAGACGCAGAGCGGCGGCATATCCTCGATGAGCACATCGCGCACCCGGTCCAGCTCCCGCCGTGCCCCCGGCTCGTACCGGGTCAGACAGGTGCACAGCTGCTCCTGCACCAGATAATAGGCCTGATAGAAGCTGGGGCCGATCTCGGCGTCGGGCGCAAAACCCGCCTTGGCGCAGGCGTCCCACAGAGGCGCAAACAGGTCCTGCCGCAGGCTGGGCAGCAGCACCCGCTGCCCCCGCAGCGCTGCCAGCGGCACCCGCTCCTTTTCCCAGAAGGGGTGGCCGCGCGGCACCAGCAGGCAGGCAGGGTCTGCCCGCAGGGTCGTGCGGGCCAGCACCTGCGCCGCGCAGCCCAGGTCCATGACCAGCCCCGCGTCCAGCTCGCCCTGCTCTACTCCGTCGGCCACGGCATCGTTGTCCAGCAGGCGGAACCGCATCTCGATGTGGGGGTACTGCTGGCGGAACTTGTCCAGCTGGGTCTCCAGCCCGGGCAGGTAGTCCGGCACCAGCGACACGCTGATGCCGATGCGCACCGGCTGCGCCGACTGGATCTCGGCCCGCAGGGATGCCTGCATCTGCTGGAACTGCTCCACTACCGGCGCGGCATGGCGCTGCAGGCTCATGCCGCGGTCGGTAAGGGTGAGCTTGTGGTGGGCGCTGAGGAACAGCGGCCCGCACAGCTCGGCTTCCAGCGCAGAGATGCTCTGCCGCAGTGCCTGCCGTGACAAAAACAGCCGCTGTGCCGCGCGGCTGTAATTCATTTCATCGCACAATACCAGAAAGTAGTGCAGCTGGCGGATATCCATGGTTTCCTCCCTGAGAAAAGTGTCATATATAAAAGAATACCGCCTTTTTACGCGATTGTAAAGCCGTTGGCAGCAAAAAACTGCCGCACAGCATTGCACCGTGCGGCAGTCAGAGCGTGGAACGATCAGATCAGGCTCAGAGCTTCCTCGTCGCCCACCAGCGTAAAGTCCGGATGCATCTGCAGGATGCTTGCGGGCACCTCCGGAGTGACGGGGCCAAAGAATGCCTTCTTGATGATCTCGGCCTTGCCTGCGCCGTTGGCCACCATGAGCACCTTGCGTGCCTGCATGATGGTCTTGATGCCCATGGTATAAGCCTGCTTGGGCACCAGATCCACATTGCCGTCAAAGAAGCGCTTGTTTGCCTCAATGGTCTCGGCGGTCAGGTTCACGCAGTGGGTCTCCAGCTCAAAGGCTTCGCCCGGCTCATTGAAGCCGATGTGGCCGTCGTGGCCGATGCCCAGCAGCTGCAGGTCGATGCCGCCCACAGCGTGGATGATCTGGTTGTACTTTGCGCAGGCATCCTCTGCATCGGGGTTGGTGCCGTCCGGCAGGTTGATCTTTGCAGGGTCGATGTTCACCTTGTCGAACAGGTTGCGGTGCATGAAGCTCCAGTAGCTTTCCGGGTGCTCCTTGGGCAGGCCGCGGTACTCGTCCAGATTGACGGTGGTCACCTCAGAAAAATCGATGTCGCCCTTGTTGTACCAGTCCACCAGCTGTGCATACGCGCCCACAGGGGTGCCGCCGGTCGCCAGACCCAGCACGCAGTTGGGCTTCATAATGACCTGTGCCGAAATGATATTGGCTGCCTTGCGGGACATATCCGCATAATCCTTTGCACGAATGATCTTCATTACAAACGACCTCACTTATCATCTTTTTTTTGCCGCTCTGCACGGGCTGCGCAGAGCACTTCTGCATTTAGTTTATCACATTTCGCAGACAAGCGCCAGTCATCCCGGCCATCTTTTCGGCGTGTTTGCACAAAAAGATGCAAAGTTCCACCCTTCGGGCCGGCATTTCCGGTCATAAACGCGCAAAAACGCCGCCGGGCGTTTCCACACCGGCGGCGCTGCATGTTGAAAGATCAGTTCCCGCTGCACAGGCCGCAGGCGGAACAGGCGGCGGGGGTGGCGGCACAGCCGCCAAGGGCGGTCTCGCGCAGCTCGGCGGGCAGGCGCTTGCCCACGGCGTACATGGCGTCCAGCATCTGGTCGAAGGGGATCAGCTGGCGGATGCCGCTCAGGGACAGTTCTGCTGCAATGAGGGCGTTGGCCACACCGGCGGCGTTGCGGTTCTGGCAGGGGTACTCCACCAGCCCGCCTACGGGGTCGCACACAAGGCCCAGCATGTTCATCAGCACGGTGGAAGCCGCGTCCAGACACTGCTGCGGGTCGCCGCCCATCAGCTCCACGGCGGCAGAAGCAGCCATGGCGGACGCAATGCCCACCTCGGCCTGACAGCCGCCCACGGCACCGGCCACGGTGGCGTTGCGCATGGCAAGATAGCCCACGGCACCGGCGTTGAACAAGGCATCCACGATGCGCTGGTCGGAGATGCGGTAGCACTCCTGCAGCGCCAGCATCATGCCCGGCACCACGCCTGCAGAGCCTGCGGTGGGTGCAGCCACGATCAGGCCCATGGAAGCGTTCACTTCCAGCACGGCCATGGCGTAGGTCATGGCCTTCTGCAGCACATCGCCGCAGATGTTTTTCTTCTTATTATAATGTGTTTCCAGCTTTTTGGCCTCGCCGCCAATGAGCCCGCCCATGGATTTGATGGGCTTTTTCAGCGGCTGGGTGGCAGAAGCGCGCATGATCTCCCATGCCTTTGCCATGCGGTGATCCACAGCATCCCGGGGCGTTTCGCCCAGAATGCATTCCCGCTGGCGCATCACTTCCGAAATGGGCAGTTGGTTTTCCTCGCACAGGTCCAGCAGCTCCTTGGCGGACTTGAAATCCATGTTCATCGCTCGTCCCTCCTTACGGCTGCACGACCATTACATCGTTGATGTTCGGGTTTGCCAGCAGCAGCTGATCCACACCCTCGGGCAGGCGCTCATCCGACTCCACGATGGTGTAAGCCGTGTGCCCCTTTTCCTCGCGGAACAGACGCATGAACGCGATGTTCACGCTGCGGTCGCTGAGGATCTTGGTGATGTGGGCCACCACGCCGGGCTTGTCCTTCTGCACCACGATGAGGGCGTTGTACTCGCCGGTAAAGTCCACCTCCACGCCGTTGATCCGCACGATGCGCACCTTGCCGCCGCCAAGCGATTCACCGCGCACGGTCATCACCTGACCGGCCGCATTCTCCATGCGGATATCCACCGTGTTGGGGTGGATGTCGGTCTCCACCTCATTGGGGGTGAAGCTGTAGCCAAGGCCGCGGTCGGTGGCAATGGCAAAGGAATCCCGGATGCGGGTATCATCGGCCGAAAAGCCCATGATGCCGCCCAGCAGGGCGCGGTCAGTGCCGTGGCCGTGGTAGGTCTTGGCAAAGGAACCGTAGAGGGTAAAGTCCGCCCGCTTCAGCGGCGGGGCGATCATCTTCTGTGCCAGAAAGGCGATGATCTCCGCACCTGCGGTGTGGGAGCTGGAAGGGCCGATCATGTTCGGGCCCAGAACATCAAAAACACTGATAAATGCCATGGGGTGTCACTCCTGTCAGGTCAAAAACCGCGCGCCGCGCATCAGACGCTTGCGCTGCTCTTGTTGATGAACTTCTGGTAGATGGTCTCCACGATCACGCCGATGGCGTTGTCGCCGGAGACGTTGCAGGCAGTGCCGAAGGAATCCTGCGTGATGTACAGAGCCACCATGATGGCGCAGATGGGGCCATTGGGGTCGCCGGCCTCAGCGCCGAAGATCATGTACAGGAAGGGCAGAGCGGTCATGATGGAGCCGCCGGGAGCACCGGGAGAAGCCACCATGGCAACGCCCAGCGTCATGATGAAGGGCACCACGGTAGCAAGGCTGATGGGCAGCTGGTTCATCAGGCAGACGGCAGTTGCGCAGGCGGTAATGGTGATCATGGAGCCTGCCATGTGGATGTTGGCGCACAGAGGCACCACGAAGTTGCGGATCTGCTCGCTCACGCCGTCAGCCGCAGCGCACTGCAGGTTGACCGGGATGGTGGCTGCAGAGGACTGAGTGCCCAGAGCGGTGGTGTAGCCGGGGATCTGGTTGCGGATCATCTTGAAGGGGCTCTTGTGGCTCACAGCGCCTGCGACACAGAACTGCAGGAAGATGCAGACCAGATGCATGATGATGACCACCAGGAACACCTTCCACAGGATGCCCAGAATGGCAAAGGTCTTGCCGGACTTGGTCATGTCGATGAAGGTACCGCAGACGTACAGGGGCAGCAGCGGGATGATGACGCTGTGCAGCACCTGATCGATGATGCCGGAGAAGTCCTTCATGCCGTTGTAAAGTGTATCACCGATGGTCTTGCCGCGCAAGGTGGACATGCACAGGCCCAGCACAAAGGCCAGCACCACGGCAGAGAGGGTGTCCAGAATGGGCGGGATGGAGATGGAGATGTAGCTGGCCAGAGAGTTGTCAGCCGTGGCGGCGATCTGTTCCAGAGCGCCTTCGCTCATGAAGCTGGGGAACAGGTTTGCAGACACCAGATAGGATGCCGAGCCTGCGATCAGGGTGGAGCCGTAGGCCAGAGCCACCGTGATGAGCAGCAGCTTGCCTGCGCCGCTCTTCAGGTCGGCAATGCCCATGGTGACGTAGGCCACGATCATCAGCGGGATGACGAACTTCAGGAACGAGCTGAAGATGCTGGATGCTGTGACGACGACCCGGCAGAACCACACCGGGAAGAACTGGCCGATGATGATGCCCAGCACGATGGCGATGAGCAGCTTCGGCAGCAGTCCGAGCTTGAATTTTTTCTTTTCCATAAGAATAAAATCCTCCTTTTCCTATCCTGACCTTTGTGCGGCACCTGACAGCGCTCTCTCCGCCGCAGCCCGCACGGCCAGCCTTTCACGAAACGTCAAATTTTCACTTGACGTGTTGACACATTTAGTTTAACATAGACATATGCATGATTCAAATTCATAAAAATAAAGTTATAGTTTAAAAATCTTAATAGCAAAGGAGCTTTGCCATGGAAGTGCGCCAGCTGAACACCCTGATCCGTGCCGCCCAGTTCCAGAGCTTTTCCAAGGCAGCGGAAAGTCTGGGCTATTCCCAGTCTGCCGTTACCGTGCAGATCAAAGCGCTGGAAGAAGAGCTGGGTGTGCGCCTGTTCGACCGCATGGGCAAGCGGGTGATCCTGACCGCACAGGGCCAGTGCTTTCTGGAATACGCCAACAGCATTCTGGATACCATCCATAATGCCCGCCGCGCCCTGAGCGAGGATGCCGAGCTGGAGGGCTGCCTGCACATCGGCACGCTGGAATCTCTCTGCTTTTTCCGTCTGCCCGGCCTGATGCATCAGTTCCGGGTGGAACACCCCAAAGTCAGCCTTCGGGTCACTACCGGCTCCCCGGAGGAGCTCATTGAAAAAATGGAGCGTGGTCAGGTGGACCTGATCTGCATTCTGGACGAGCCCCGCTACTCCAACAGCTGGCACAAGTGCAACGAGGTGCCGGAGGAGGTGGTGTTCGTGGCTTCCCCGGACATCGACCTCGGCCACCCCGGCCCGTACCGGGTAGCAGAGCTTCTGGACAAGCCCTTCTTCCTCACCGAACGCAACGCCAACTACCGCCGCACCTTTGACCGGTTTCTGGCTTCCCGCCAGATCGAGCTGACCCCCAGCCTTGAGATCAGCGATACCTCCTTTATCATCAAGATGCTGGAGCGCTCCTCCGGCATTTCCCTGCTGCCGCGCTTCGCTGTGGCCGAGCCTGCGTCCAGAGGAGATCTGCGCATTCTGGAGGTGTCAGACTTCCGGCTGACCATGTACCGCCAGATGTTCTACCACAAGGATAAATGCTGCACCCGGGAAATGGACGCCTTCATCCAGCTGGCCTCCGGGCCGGACCTTCCGCTTTTATAATACAGATAATACAGAAAGCAGCAGACCCCCGGACGGTAAACCGCCCGGGGGTCTGCTGTGCTGAGGAGATTTCAGGAATTTGCAAAGCATTGCGCAGACTGTGTGCAGGCACAGCCCCGCAGATGAGGATGATCAGGCAAAGAAGGAGATGATGAGTGCTACCAGGAAGCCCACACCGCCAACCAGAGTTTCCATGATGGTCCATGTCTTGAGGGTGGTCTTTTCGTCCATGCCCACAAGGCTCTTCACCAGCCAGAAGCCGGAGTCGTTAAAGTGGGAGCACACGGTGGAGCCGCCGGCGATGGCAGCGGTGACGCAGGCCAGATACAGCGGGCTCAGCTCGCTGATGCCGGGCATTGCGGAGATGATGCCTGCTGCCATGGTCATAGCCACGGTAGAGGAACCAACGGAGATGCGCACCAGAGCAGCCACGATGAAGGCCACCAGAACCAGCGGCAGGCTGGCGTTTGCCACGGCGTTGCCGATGACATCGCCCAGACCGGAGTTCTGCAGCATGTAGCGCAGCACGCCGCCGCAGGCAGTGACCAGCAGGATCATGCCGGTGGGCTCAAGGGACTTGGTCATGATCTTTTCCAGCTGGGCATTGTTATAGCCGTGACGGGTGCCCAGCAGATACATGGCAGCGATGGTAGCCAGCAGCAGAGCCATGAAGGGCTCACCGAGGAAGGCCAGAACGGGCTGGATGCCAGCCAGAGCGGGCACCACTTTTGCCACGGAGTTTGCAATGATGAGGACCAGCGGGATCAGGATGATGCCCACGATGGTGCCGAACTTGGGCAGCTTGCTCTCGTCGATGTCTGCCTGCTGTGCAACGTGCTCGGGCACCTCGATCATATACTTCTTGCCGCAGATGGAGCCCCAGATGGGACCGGCAGCGATCATGGCGAAGATGCCGCAGAAGATACCGATGAGAATGACCCAGCCCAGATCAACGCCCAGCATGCTGGCCACCAGAACGGGGCCCGGCGTGGGAGGGATGAAGGCGTGGCCGACAGCCAGACCGGCCAGCAGAGGGATGACATAGTACAGGACCGAGCGCTTGGTGCGCTTTGCCAGAGAGAAGGCCAGCGGGATCAGAATGATCAGACCGGCATCAAAGAACACCGGCATGGCCACCACCAGACCCGTGATGCCCAGCGCCCATGCGGCTTTTTCGTCGCCGAACTTGCGCACCATGGTCACGGCCAGCGTCTGTGCGCCGCCGGATTCTTCCAGAATGGCACCGAACATGGAGCCAAGGCCCACCAGAAGAGCGATGCCCTTTAAGGTGTTGCCGATGCCTTCGTTGACCGAGCCGATGATGTCAGACAGGGGCATACCGGCCATCAGGCCGATGCCCACCGCACCGATCAGGATGGAGATCATGGCGTGGACTTTGAACTTGATGATGAGGACGAGCAAAAGGATCAGGCCCGCCACCGCGGCGAACACGAGCCGTGCGGCGTCCGGGGATGCAACAGCTGTCATAAACGTTTCCTCCATTTTTTGATGTTTTGTGTGCTTTGGGTCTTATTTCAGCGCCGTCCCCGCAGACGGACACCGGATCCCGATGGTTTTTATAGACGAAGCAATATCCGCTTTTTTGTTTTTGGCGTAACTTTATCCAGACCGTTCAGCAAAACAACGCTGAACAGTTGATTTTTTGTTTTTGGTTTTTATCGCAAACGAAGCGTTTTTACTCCATATATGCACCCTTCATGGGGCTGACGGCGTGCTGAGAGTAGAGCTTCAGCAGGCCCTTGGTGTACTTGGGAGCCTTGGGCTTCCAGTTGGCACGGCGCTGGGCAAGGATGGCCTCCATCTCTTCGGGGGTCTTTTCCTCACCGTTCACGCCCACGATGGCAAGCTGGCGGTTCGGCACATCGATGCGGATGAGATCGCCCTCTTCCACCAGAGCGATGGGGCCGCCCACAGCGGCCTCCGGGCTGACATGACCAATGACCGGGCCGCGGCTTGCGCCGGAGAAGCGGCCGTCGGTGATGAGCGCCACGCTGGAAGCCAGCTTCGGGTCGGCGCAGATGGCCTCGCCGGTGTAGAACATCTCGGGCATGCCGCTGCCGCGGGGGCCTTCGTAACGGATGAAGATGGCATCTCCGGGCTGGACCTGCTTGTTCAGAACGGCGCTGATGCACTCTTCCTCGCTGTCAAAGGGCTTTGCGCGCAGGGTGGCGTGGAACATGTTCTTGGGGCAGGCGGTGTGCTTGATGACACTGCCCTCGGGGGCCAGATTGCCCTTCAGGATAGCGATGCTGCCGTCGGTGCCCTTGGCGTTGTCAAAGCTGTGGATGATATCCTCGCGGGTGACTTTGATGCCCAGCCCCTTGGTCTTTTCCTGCAGGATCTCGTCGCAGTGCTCGTAGAAGCCGTTCTTCTTCAGGTCTTCCAGGTTTTCGCCCAGCGTCTTGCCGGTGACAGTCATCACGTCCAGATGCAGCATGGACTTGATCTCTTCCATCACGCGGGGCACGCCGCCTGCATAGTAGAAGTACTGTGCGGGCCAGTCGCCGGAGGGACGGATGTTCAGCAGATAGTGTGCGCCGCGGTGCATCCGGTCAAAGGTGTCGGCATCGATCTCAAAGCCGAACTCGTGTGCAATGGCGGGCAGATGCATGGTGGCATTGGTGGAGCCGGAGATGGCGGCGTGCACCATGATGGCGTTTTCAAAGCTCTTCATGGTGACGATGTCCTTGGCCTTGATGCCCTCGGCCACCAGCTTCATCACCTGAACGCCGGCATCATAGGCAGCCTGCTTCAGCTCCGGGGCGGTGGCGGGCATCAGGGCGGTGCCCGGCAGCATCAGGCCCAGTGCCTCGGCCATGATCTGCATGGTGGAGGCGGTGCCCATAAAGGAGCAGGCACCGCAGCTGGGGCAGGCATTGTGCTTGTAGTAGTCCAGCTGCTCGTTGGGGATCACGCCCGTCTTTTCCCATGCGTCGAACTTGCCGATCTGTTCCAGCGTCAGCAGGTCGTTGATGGCGCAGGCGGGGTCATTGACCACGTACTTCTTGGGCAGGGTGTGGGCTTCCATCACGCCGCCGGTGACCACGATGGCGCTCATATCCTTCAGGCGGCCAATGCTCATCAGCATGGCGGGCATGGACTTGTCGCAGCTGGCGATGAACACGCCGCCGTCGTACACGGTGGCGTTGGCCTGAGCCTCCACCAGATTCACGATGGCGTCACGGTGGGGCAGCGAGTAGTTGATGCCGTCGTGGCCCTGTGCGATGCCGTCGCACATATCGGTTGCAAAATAGCGTGCAGCCTTGCCGCCGTGGGTGTTGACTGCCTGTACAGCCTCCTTCACGAACTGATCCAGATGGGCGCTGCCGGGGTGGCTGTCGCCAAAGGTGCTCTCCACCATGATCTGGGGCTTTGCAAGGTCGTCCACCTTCCAGCCCATGCCGATCTTCAGCGGATCGTTTTCCGGTGCCAGTTTACGCACTGCCTGAGAACGCAGTTCCATGATCGTACCTCCAAAATACTCTTTTTTCTGCTTTGCAAATCGTCCTTTTGACTGTCGGACATCTTACATGTTCATTTTAATCGAATCCCGCCTCGTTTGCAAGTTGTCGCAGTCAGAACCCACTTTATAACAATAACCCGCCCAATTTTTCGTGCACATTGCTCTGAAATCTTGGATACATCATATAATCTAACCAGTTTTCCAACTTTTCTGTGTCATTCGTCTTAAAAAGTCATCAGACAACTTCAGGCATAAAAAGTCCCCGCACAGCCCTTGCACTGTGCGGGGACGTAAAATGCAGCGGCGTCAGGTTTCCCATTCGCCGTCGTAAAGCTTTCGGATGCAGTTGCGGTTGAAGTTCAGGTGCATCACCATGGCAGACCGGGCACCAATGGGGTCATGCCGGGCAATGGCTTCGGTGATCATGCGGTGGGTCAGGATGGTCTCCTCCGTCAGCTTTTTGTGGGTGACGTTCACGAACATCATGACCGCCGTATCAATAATAGGGATGAGCTGCTCCACCACCATGTTCTTGCTGCTCTCTGCGATGCAGGTATGGAATGCGATGTCGTCCTCAATGTACAGATCACCGCTGTGGATCTTGCTCTCCACCCGGTCGCACAGGCGCTGAATGCGCTCAATGTCCTCGTCGGTGGCGTTCAGCGCTGCCATCTCGGCCATGCCCGGTTCCAGCAGCAGGCGCACGTTCACCAGATCCAGTGCCAGCGCGTTCTTGTCCTGCACGCTGCGCAGGTTCAGTGGGTCCGAAAGGCCCTTGGCAGTCGTGACCACATAGGTGCCGGAGCCGCGCCGCACCTCCACGATGCCCTTGCTGGAAAGCAGCTTCACCGCTTCGCGCACCGTGCTGCGGCCCACACCAAATTTTTCGCCCAGCTCAAATTCATTGGGCAGCTTGGCTCCCGGCTCCAGCGGGGTATCCAGAATATAGTGGTAAATTTCGTCCTCCACCTGTTCGGCAAGGAGTTTGTTTTTCAGATGGGAAAATTCACTCATGGGTGTTCCCTCCCCTGTTTTTTAATTTATTATAAGGCAGGGCAGCAGACAAAAGCAAGGGCTGTCCTCATTCACAGACAGCCCTTGCTTTTGGGTATTTTATTCGTTTGCGGCCTTTTCCAGCTCCGCTTCCTCTGCGGCGGCTTCGGCCTCCTCCTGCTTCTGGTACTCCAGGAAAGCCGACCACATGGGTTCGATGTCCTTGCCCTTCACCCGGCGGTCGAAGTAGTTGCGAGTGATGTCCACCACAGTGCCGGACAGCACCAGCACGCCGATCAGGTTCGGGATCATCATCAGACCGTTGAAAGTGTCGGAAAGATCCCACGCAAGGCCCAGCTTCATGGTGGCACCCACCACGGTCATGCACACAAAGACCACCTTGTAGATGCGGCTGCCGGTGGTGCCGAAGAGATACTCCACGGCCTTGGTGCCGTAGTGGCTCCAGCCCAGCGTAGTGGAGTAGGCAAACAACAGAATGGAAACAGCAATGAACTTGGGGCCAAAGCTGCCAAATGCGGCGGTGAAGGCCTGACCCACCAATGCGTTGTCCTGCACACCGGCCAGTACAGCGCCGCTCTGCAGATCCACCACGCCGGTGGTCAGGATGACCAGAGCAGTGAGCGTGCAGACCACGATGGTATCGGCAAACACCTCAAACACGCCCCACATACCCTGATGCACCGGCTCCTTGACGTTGGAAGCGGAGTTGACCATGACGGCAGAGCCGAGACCGGCTTCGTTGGAGAAGGCACCGCGCTTGAAGCCCCATGTGATGGTCTGGCTGATGCCGTAGCCCAGCGCACCGCCGCCTGCCGCGTTCAGGTTGAACGCACCCTTGAAAATAGCCGCAAATGCCGCTGGGATGTTGCCCGCGTGCAGCACTACGATGATGAGCGCGCCTGCAATGTAGAACAGGGCCATGAGCGGCACCAGCTTTTCGGTAACAGCGGCAACGCGCTTCAAACCGCCAATGACGATAAGGGCCGTGACCACCATCAGGCACAGGCCGGTGGCGAGGGTCGGTACACCAAAAGCAGCGTTCATGTTGCCCGCGATGGAATTGATCTGGCTCATGTTGCCAATGCCGAAGGAAGCCAGAATGCAGAAGCAGGCAAACAGCACTGCCAGCACCTTGCCCAGCTGCTTGCAGCCCTTCTTTGCGCCAAGACCATCGGTGAGGTAGTACATGGCACCGCCCGACCACTCGCCTTTTTCGTTTTTGCGGC
>OJNN01000733.1_pt1 | contig 13286 bp, 10 predicted proteins | sample 1597851 | NCBI WGS metagenome assembly OJNN01 (sample SAMN01915222, study PRJEB22387) | human gut metagenome | isolation source: stool | host: Homo sapiens | place: USA | reverse complement strand
TTCGGTTACCTGCCGTTGTTTCCGAAACAGGCGGCTAACAGTCTGGTAACTGAAACGTCGCAATATTTTGTTTTCTTTTGCAGGTCTGTCTGTTCTGCAAATCTTGCAAAATGCTTAATTATAAACGTTTTACGTTTAATTATCGTCATTCTGTTTTTTATTGCATTTCTAAATATTACTTATCCGGCGCGCCATACATGGGCGACATTAGCATTTCATGCAGGAGTAAATATCGGTATTATCTGCAAGGCATTGGGACACTCTTCCATTAAGGTGACAGAAACTTACTTGAAACCATTTGAAAACGAAAAGGTAGATATAGCCAATGACGAACTGATAATCTCGGTAGTAGCACATAATGGAGAAAAGGAAGTGGCATGAGGAATATCATATGACAGCCATTCAAATAAAAGAAGAATTACTTACCAAGTAATGGATGATTACTTTCACAAAGTAGGGAATATTTCCTCATAAATCCAAAGAAAAAGCTTATAAATCTGTATTAATCCACTATATTTTATTCAATTATAGAAAAACACATAAGCACAAGCACAATATTGCATCTGTCAGTACTTTAACTAATTTACAAAATTACACGACACCTCTTTCCATTTTTGACATCTCAAAAACGGAATCATATTTCTTACATCTTTTTCTATCCGACGAAATGTTTTTTCTTATTAAATACAGAATAAGAAAACGCTTTTCCTCACCCTGTGAGAAAAATATAAGCTATTACTTGGTAAGTAATGACTTAACAAAGTAAGTTTATCATGTTATCCGTATATACACGTGCACAAATAGCCATCGCCGTACTGCATGACCTTTCTTCTAGCAAAGTTCTGCAACCGGTCAAATTCCTCCTTCAAAACGAAGAATGGAAAGATTTACTTAATAAGCTGGAAAAAGTACAACTCATCCGCCTTTTACCAAACAAAGAAACAAGAATCCTTTTCTCATATGAATTTAGTCGCCCATTATTGCAAATATCCCTATTGAACGTACTTCAAGCCATAAATATAGCCACTTATCGTTATACATCCGTTTCTAGGAATTACCATACACTGGTATGGCTACTCAAACACAAGGCAAAGAAAGGAGGTGCAAAATGAGAATATCCCCGACATTATATATCCTTTACCTTTTTGTTTTCTTGTTAGTTGCCTGTAACCGACGCGAACTGACTTATTCGCCCGAAGCAACAATAACAATCAGTGCCGATTGGAGTCAGTCAGGACTGAATGAAAAAGAGCAGGATTATGGTGCTACCGCCATATTCTACCCTACCGATGGCAGCACTCCTTTTGTAGCACTGATGGGTGACCGTACATACAAGACCCTATGCTTGAAAGAAGGATGTTACAATGTCGTCCTTTTCAACCGTTCATTCGATGATTTTGGTAACCTCTGTTTCAGAGGAGAAGAAAACTACCAGACGCTAGAAGCCTATGTAAAGAAGATGGAAATAAGGAACGAATCATCCTCTGAAAGAATTATTATGGAAAGTCCTGACGAACTTGCCGCTGATTATATCGAAGGCTTTGAAGTGACTTCTGATATGCCGGAAAACTATTCATCAGCCATTACCCAACAAAGTAACCGAAATTCCACCAGGAACGAAAATAGTTGTCACTTACGCTTCACCCCCAAAAAACTGACTCAAAAAATAACGGTTAAAATCCGTATCAAAGGAATGAACAACATACGAAAAGCTACCTGCACATTAGACGGCATTGCAGAATCCATATTTCTCGTTTCGAGACAAAATTCGGAAAAGACAGTAACACAAGTGCTACGCTTAAGCAATCCCATTTATGATTCCGGCTCGGTAACAGAAGGAACGCTGAGCACTACTATTAGTGTGTTCGGCTTCGATGTAGAGATTCCACACAACCTACATCTGAAAGCAAAGTTAGTAGACGGGAAGACCATATTTGAAGAAAGTTTTAACGATTTGGCAATAAGACGGTTGGATGAAGAAGACGGAACTATGAGCGTTTTTATTGACATGGCATGTGAAAAGACCGTGCCGAATGTAAAAACAGAAGGTAGCTCAGGATTTGACGCTGATGTAGATAAATGGAACGATGAAGTGAACAGCGATATAGATATATGACAGATATGGGTAGTTATAATATTAATTTTAAAAAAAGTAGAAAATGGAAGTGAAAAGTTTATTGATGGTGATGGCAACACTGACTATAGCTGGTTGCTCACAGAATGAAATGACAGAAATGAATCCGGATACGAACCGGACAATCGGGTTGGACGTATATACGGAAGTACAGACCAGAGGAACGGAAACTACAACGTCCACATTGAAAGCAAATGCCGGTTTCGGTATTTTTGCCTATCAGACAAGCAGTGCGGGATGGAATAGTGAAAAAGGAAACACAACACCTAATTTCATGTACAATGAACATGCTACATGGACTTCTGATAGTTGGGGATATACTAATTTACGTTTTTGGCCAATAGATGATAAGAAAATAACATTCTTTGCTTATGCGCCTTATGAATCCAAACCGGAAGTTGGAACAGACCAAAAAATAACCTTATCAGGACAGAATGCCAAAGGCGCTCCGACAATCACCTTTGAGGTAAAGACTTCTAATAACTGGAAAGATATGATAGATTTGGTAACAGACTGCCATACTGCCATACAAGACCAAACTAATGAAAGTAATAAGGGGACGGTTCAGTTCAAGTTTAGTCACGTACTTACCCAAATAGCCAATATCAAGGTGAAGCCAGATGTGAACTTAGGTACTGATACCAAAATTTTTGTAACGGGATTAAAGTTAGATCCAGGAAGTACAACACTTTACAACAAGGCTGTTTATAAATTCGATAACGACACTTGGGAAGCCATATCTCCTGACGCATCTTATTTTTCAACAGAACAAGACCTGAGTGATTTTTTAAATAAAACAACCACCGACCAATGGGGATATAATAAAAGTTCTATCAATGTAAGTGATGACCAGAATGCAACCGCGTTATTCTCAGATACAGAAGCTCTTTACTTTATTCCGGTAAATAACAAAAACGGTACCACCAACGCAGGTGACTTAAAACTGAAAATCAATTATGACATCGTAACCAAAGTGACCGACACAAGTAATCTGACAAGTACCATAACAAACAAAGAAGTTTCACTACCGAAAAATACGTTCAAGAAAGGAACGAAACATACCTACGTATTGACTATCAAGATGAATGCCATTAAGATTACGGTGGAGGATAATATGGAAGGTTGGACTGATGATAGCGACTCTGATATTAATGTAGAGAAATAATTTCCTTTTGCAGCCAAAACATGATACATACTGGCTATGGAAAGAAAACAGACCGGACAGGGTTGAATGTTTCTTCCCTGTCACTACGGTTAAAAAAGCACGGACGTACAATAAAATAGAAAAAGAAGCATGAATCGAAAAACAGAAAGCATAAGGGTGAAACAATTGTATGGCATTTTCCTTGCTGCAACTTTGTTATTGGGAGCTTGTACCCAGGAAGAAGGTACGAACGAATTTCCCCAAGAAAATATCCCTATCAGCTTTTCAGGAAACGTTCCGGTAATGAGATCTGTTAAAGAGTATACCACAACAAGTGATCTTGAAACTATCGGTGTGTTTGCCTACTTCACACACGGAAATTTCAATGAAGATGCCGCAACACCGAATTTCATGTATAACCAGCTTGTTGGTAAACAAACAGACGGCACATGGTCTTATAGTCCGGTCAAGTTCTGGCCGGATAATTCAACAACAGATAAAATCAGTTTCTTTGCTTATGCTCCTTATATAAATGAAACAGCAAGTAGCAACTTTTTCGTTCAAGACAAAGAGAGTTCAAATGGATTTCCGATGTTGAGTTATACCGTTCCCACAGCCGAAAACAAACAGATAGATTTTCTCGCTGCAACTCCGGTTATGAATCAAAACAATGGCAATGTAAGTTTTAAACTGCGCCATACACTAACCAAGATCAATGTTTATGTAAAAAGTAATGATGATACGGAGGAAAAGTCCGTAACCTTTTTCTCCATTACGGGAATAAAAAGCGGAATACTGACCTATTATACTCCTACGACTGATAGCGACAAAGGCTGGCTGTGGGCATTTCCATCACCTGACAAGAAAGAAACTTTTACCGCTGACATAACCAATTTCCCTGTACCGAATACTATTGCGGAAGAAAAGAAATTGTTAGCTACTTTTTTCCTGCTTCCTGCCGGAAAAGGAAGTCAGTTCAGCATCACTTATCAATATGCGGCAAAAGACGGAAATAATAATGCCATTACTCAAGCTATCCGCATAGAAAATCAATCTTTACCTTCTACTGACACTTGGAATCCGGGAGCTTCTGTAAGTTATACCATCGGTATCTCAAGAAAAACTATTTCCGTGATGTCAGAAAATGATATCGCATCATGGGAAGGAGGCACGGATTCTGAAACGGTAAATGGAACAGAAGAGAAACAAATAACGAATTAATGGGACAAATAAAAATCAGCCTTGTACTAAGGTGCTAATTTTAAACAAGATAATAACAAAGAAAAATGAAATCTTTCACCGGCATAATCTTTTGGAGCATCCTCTTGATTTGTAGTGCATGCACCGACGAAAATGAAACAAATAATGGAAAAAGAACGGACTGCTACAATGGAACTCCTCTCACTGTTCGAGCAACAGCAACCGGGTTTGAAAACGTTCCCGGTTCCGAAAAGCCTTCCACACGTGCTTCTGTGACAGATGAACATCTTAAAACAGAATTTGTAGACGGTGATTCTATTGGTATATTCTCCATAAAAGATGGCACAATAGTAGATGACATTAACAATATCCCATTGGTTTATAACCTGTCAAATGATAGTTGGAGTCCGGTTGAAAACAGCAAGACACTCTATTGGTATGATGGAGCGAGTTACATCGCATACTATCCATATAGGAAGAATATCACACTAGATGTTTCAAAGGATACAGATGAAGCTATTGCTTCGTTGACCAGGAATGAGAAACTGCAACCTTCGAAAGACCAATCCACAAAAGAAAAGCATACTGTGAGCGACCTGCTGATTGCTACCGGCGTACCTACTACCGGCAATTCTTCCGGAATAATCCTGAACCTGCAGTTTAAACACCAATTTACATTGCTTGTGCTGCAACCACAAGCATACATAGGTTGTTTTGCACCCGAAAATGCAGGTTTTGTTTACCACAAAGAATCAAGAATTTTAGGAACAGACTCAGCAGCTATCAATGTGAACTTGAATGGCATTACTCCATATCAGATCGATTCTGTAAAATTCTGCGCCATTGTCCCATCACAAAAAAATGCCAGAATTACCGGAAGCTATGTAACCGCCGACGGCAGAAATAATACGAATACAAAGATAAACTATTCGGGCAGTTCCATCACTTTTGCTTCTGGGAAATGCTATACTCTGAAAGTAATCAGCCCTGTACCCGGCAAAGGAAGCACAGAAAGAAAACTTTATCCCGGAGATTTTGTCTTTCAGAATGAAACCGAAAAACGAATAGAGATACATCCCGGAGACGGCATGCTGGAAGAAAACGGGAAAATATATGATTATCAGAATGCTATTGGAATGGTCATTACTTGCGATTCTAAAAAAATGACAGATGTAAAATGCAATGAAAACGGTTGGAATCATGCTTATGTAATGGGGTTTGAAAATTTAGGGACCGGTCGTTGGGGGGGAATGGAACGAATCGAAGAAGGGATTACTCCAATGACAAAAGATGATGAAATTGAGAAGAATATGAACGGTTATTCTGAAACAGAACAAATGTTGAAGAATTATACTGCTAATGTACAGGGTAGTTACAGTGCTTTTGAATCAATAAGAAAATATAGAGACAGTAACAAAATTCCTGATGGACTTAATCGCAGTCCATGGTTCGTACCGAGTATCGGACAATGGTTTGATATGCTGGTGAATATTTGTGGAAAATCTCCAAGAGATTTTCGAAATGAAACCAGTAACGGCCTAAACGACACAGGATGGGGACAAGAAACACTGGATAAATTGACTATACAGTTATCTAAAGTAGGTAATTCGTTACCGCAGTTTAGTGATACCTACAGACTTGGCTTCAGTTGCAGTTCCCAATATGATAAAGACAGATGCTGGATGTTACTTTGGCACATTGATGATCCTGAATATCCTAATTGGGATAGAGTCTGTTTGCAAGGATATGATAAAAAAGCTTATTGGAATGTACGTCCGTTTTTTGCTTTTTAATTATTTATCGTCTTGAAACAGTCTTGTTTCGGAGCAGTAGAAACTTAGTGGAGATTTTTTTCATGCGGTTGTTTGTGATACCCTGTATAAACACTCGTCATTTTTTAGGGATGGTTTGTATGACAGACCAAAATAAGTCTGCCAAAGGGAATTACACCCATTGCGGGAGATGATCAGAGGACGTTTCTTTCATGTTCCTGCAAAGTTTTTGATACATATGCGTAACTTTATAATCAGATTCATCCTTAAAAGATCTTATCCATATCTCTAAACCTTTCCTGCCCTATGGTTAAGGGTTTTCTTCCTGTTTGTTTTATCTCCGCAAGCCTTTGGAGTTAACTCCATAGCCTTGGGAGATAACTCCAAAGCTTATGGAAACAACTCCAAAGGCTATGGAGATAGAATACATCCGTATAAAAAGGCTTAATCAGGGAAGAGAAAAGGCTTATGCAACAGGAACGAATGTGATATGTTGTTATTACGGCAGCAGAAAGATCGAACCGTTTAAAAATTCATGTCAACTCTTTTCACACGCAGGAGGTATATACTGAATCTAAAGAAAGATATGAACAGGAAAATAAGAAGTAGGCCCCGTTAAATTTCTTCCCCCCTTTATCTTATAAATTGAACCACATAGTTCCATTAAATAAAAATCCCCTTCAACCGTAACTGAAGGGGATTTCACTATATAATAAAGTATTATTAATAACTTCCTTGCATATTCGAAGCACTACATTTCACTGTAGAAACAAGTTCTTTGTCATTTTCTCCCTTTGCAGTCACCTTAACTACAATAGTATCACTCTTAGGCACTACTTGATCGAAAATGTCACGAAATTCCATATCATTAAAAGGCATATGGAAACTAATCAAAGCACCTCCTGTCTGATAAGCATCATCAGCCCCTTTGGTCTGTCGAAGTCTTGTCACCAATGTATCCTCCTTGGCTTCTACAGCATATAAATGGAAATCATTCATGTTCAGCTGTTCTTTAGTTTTAAAGGTAAAAGGTACGTTGACATATCCATTTATAGCCCATATCTTATTATTAGAATCCTCCAATGACACTAGTGCATACTCATTTTTCAATGTATCAGCCTGAACATTAAAATCTTTATAATTCAAAATAGCTATTAGGCCAACTTCACTTACCTTATAAGACTTTTTCCCCTCTGTAATCGCTTCTCCTTCCATCAGTTTGATCCCTACCTGCACACGCTTGTAATAACTGCCATCAGATGCCTTAAGACCGGCCAATACACTTGAAGCCACTGGAGTATAAGTATATCCCCATGCATCTCCTTTCAGGACAGGTCCACCAAAAATACTACCATCTTCCACAGTAACGATCTCATAAAGATCATAATTGGGGCCGCTATCACCATCATTCAAACAAGAACTAAAAGTAAACACCGATACTAACCCAGCAAATATTGCTGCCAATTTCATTTTTTTCATTTTCTTCTTTATAATTATTAGGGTTTGCAAAATTAAATAAAAGAATCGGTTTCCAAGAAAGAAACTTAATTCTTTTTATTGTTTTAATGATTAAATGAAAAATTGGCTTAAATACTGCGTCGCCACTTGTCTTTTAACATTATTTTTTATTCATGTTTCATCCTCTGATAAGACTTGCTTTATCTTTTGTTTTAACTATTTTTTTCACCGAAATTCACTTGTAGCCTATCCGCCATTAACCCATTAATAAAAATTAATACATAAAAGAACAAGCAGTTGGGCTATAGTACCACTTTATTTCCTATCTTTGAAACAAAACAACTTAATAACAATAAAACCTAAGATATTACATGATACCTATACATTATTTTTGCCGATAAGATCAATTTCCATTCCTACCGATTCGGTAAAATGAACTATTTATGAACGCTGTATTCTTCAACGAATACATCCAAACAAGCCCTAGATTTATGACCGATTTCACCCCGTGGACACTCTTTGTCGATACAGGCATCATCTCAGTACTGCTACTGCTCGGCAAACTCATGAGAGTAAAAATAAGATTCATCCAAAGGCTGTTCATCCCCCCCAGCCTGTTGGCCGGGTTTATAGGACTGTCCTTGGGACCTCACGGTTTCGGCATCATACCTCTTTCCACCCAAACAGGAACTTATGCCGGCATATTGATAGCCTTCATTTTCGGCGCTCTCCCCCTCATCTCACAAAAGGCAGCCAAAAGAGATGCAGACAATATAGGCAGCATGTGGGCATATTCACAGGCAGGAATGTTGTTGCAATGGGCTTTTGGAGGACTGTTGGGATTGCTTGTCCTGAACCGGATATGGCCCTTGAACCCTGCCTTCGGCATCACTATGCCAAGCGGCTATTGCGGCGGGCACGGTACAGCAGCAGCCATCGGACAGGCTTTCAGCCAGTTCGGATATGACGAAATTCTAACTTTGGCCATGACTGCCGCCACCTTCGGTATCGTAGCGGCAGTCATTATCGGACTGATCATCATAAAATGGGGGACAAAGAAAGGGCACACCTCCTTCCTCGCCAATTACGATGACCTTCCTCACGAATTACAGACAGGCCTGTTGCCCGGCGACAAACGGGAAAGCATGGGTGAAAGTTCTTGCTCTTCCATCTCCATTGACCCGCTGACCTTCAATCTTATCATCGTAGCAGTGATAGCATTAGGCGGATACTGCATCAGCAAAACAGTATCCCACTTTATGCCGGGGTTTGAACTGCCGGTATTCAGTTGTGCATTTGTGGTAGGTATATTCATCAAAAAGATATTCGACAAAACAAGAACCAGTGATTATGTCTGCCCGCAAACCATAGGCCACATCAGCGGAGCCTTTACCGATTTTCTGGTAGCTTTTGGAATTGCTTCCATTAAAATATCTGTTGTAATAGAGTACATCATACCCTTATTAATTCTGTTAGTTTCAGGATTAATCGCAACCCTGATTTATGTTCTGGTCATGGCCCGCAAACTAATGAAAGAATGTTGGTTCGAGAAAGCTATCTTCACATGGGGATGGTTTACAGGAACTATGGCTATGGGCATCGCATTGCTCCGCGTTGCAGACCCCAAAATGCGCAGCCGATGCCTGGATAACTATGCACTGGCTTACTTGTTCATCGCCCCGGTAGAGATTTCTCTGATAACTTTCGCTCCGGTAGCTTTCTTGAACGGTTACGGGCTGGTGTTTACGGGAATCTGCCTGGCGGCAGGACTTGCCGTACTGGCAACCGCTTATATCAAAGGTTGGTTTATCAGGAAACAATAAATGGAATGACACCGGAATAACAAGACAAAAAAAGTAAGTTAACTTGCTTGACCAAGCAACATAGGTTCGTCAGACAACGAACGTATCTTACTTAACTATTGAAGCCAACTTACTTTTTTTATATCAAAACGCATGAGCTTATACCCGACAAAGTACGCAAAAGTCCTTGTCATACAATCTCCGCAAACTCCTCAATATGATTGTCCACATATTCTGCAATCCGGGCAGTTACCGACTCTTCCATATCCATGAACTGCTCTTCCAACTCATCAAAGGCCTCGTATTGCTCATACATTGCCATAAATTCCTCATCATCCCTGTCCTTTTCCAAATCAGCACGGTTCTCATCATATATTTTCTTCGCGCTATAAATCAATTTGGCAAATTCTTTCGCTCCAAACTGCCGCATTGCTTTTGCAAAAGGATTATCAAAGATATAAGGTCCAAAACCATTCTGTATCAATTGTACAAAACCACCTTCATTTATTTCTTCACGCAAGAAATGATACCCCAACAATGAATGCTGGTAACCATTGAGCAAAGGCATTGTTTCCGCATTGACAACACCTCCTGTCACCTCCAAGTATTTATCTATAAACACCTTCAAGAAACCATCCATGCCCTCTTCCGCACCTCGGCGCAAAGCTTCGTCCGTAATTGCTATTTTATTTGCTTCCATTCCTATCATTATAATATAGGTACAAAGATAGAAATTTCATCGGAAAGAAAAAACATTTTGGCAACTCTAGTTTGCAAAATGCTGTCCTGCAATAAATTTATTTTATTTAAAGATAAAAAGTGACGGGCAACAAGTTGCAGAAAAGAATAAAACGACTAACTTTGTAGGCGAAAAGAATAACCAATCTTTTCACGTGGTTACGAATATTTATTTTATTACCAAAAAACGTAAAGAATATGACTTATTCACACGAAGTAGAACACATGTGTGTTGTGAAGAAAGGTCCCAATCACGGACCGGCTCCTATTCCTGAAGAAGGAAAGTGGGTAAAATCAAAAGAAATTAAAGACATCTCTGGTTTGACACACGGTATTGGCTGGTGTGCTCCTCAGCAGGGTGCTTGTAAACTAACCCTTAACGTAAAAGAAGGTATCATCCAGGAAGCATTGGTAGAAACTATCGGTTGCTCAGGTATGACTCACTCGGCTGCCATGGCTGCTGAAATCCTTCCGGGAAAGACTGTATTGGAAGCATTGAACACCGACTTGGTTTGTGACGCTATCAACACAGCAATGCGCGAACTATTCCTTCAAATCGTTTACGGACGTACTCAGTCAGCTTTCTCGGAAGGCGGTCTGATTATCGGTGCCGGTCTGGAAGACTTGGGTAAAGGTCTTCGCAGCCAGGTAGGTACTTTGTATGGTACTTTGGCTAAAGGTCCCCGTTACCTTGAAATGGCTGAAGGTTACATCAAGAACGTATTCCTGGATAAGAACGATGAAATCTGCGGTTACGAATTCGTTCACATGGGTAAGTTCATGGACGAAATCAAGAAGGGTACTGATGCTAACGAAGCGTTGAAGAAAGTTACAGGTACTTACGGACGTGTAACTGAAGAACAGGGAGCTGTTAAGAAAATTGATCCACGTCACGAATAATTATAAGGAGGAAAGAATATGATTAGAGAAGTAAAATTCGAAAGCCAAGACCGTCGTATCAAACAGATCATTGCTGCTTTGAACGAAAACGGCATCAAAGACATCGAAGAAGCTAACGCAATCTGCGAAGCTGCCGGACTTGATCCTTATAAAACTTGTGAAGAAACTCAGCCTATCTGTTTCGAAAATGCCAAGTGGGCTTACGTAGTAGGTTCTGCCATTGCATTGAAGAAAGGTTGCAAAAACGCTGCCGAAGCTGCCGAAGCTATCGGTATCGGTCTGCAGGCATTCTGTATTCCGGGTTCTGTAGCCGACGACCGTAAAGTAGGTATCGGTCACGGTAACCTGGCTGCTATGTTGCTGCGCGAAGAAACTAAATGTTTCGCATTCCTGGCAGGTCACGAATCATTCGCTGCTGCCGAAGGTGCTATCAAAATCGCTGCAAAAGCAGACAAAGTACGTAAAGAACCTCTGCGTTGTATCTTGAACGGTTTGGGCAAAGACGCTGCACAGATCATCTCTCGTATCAACGGATTTACATACGTTCAGACTGAATTCGATTATTTCACAGGTGAACTGAAAGTAGTTCGTGAAATCGCTTATTCTGACGGTCCTCGTGCAAAAGTAAAATGCTACGGAGCCGATGATGTTCGCGAAGGTGTAGCTATCATGTGGAAAGAAGGTGTAGACGTATCTATCACCGGTAACTCTACTAACCCGACTCGTTTCCAACATCCGGTTGCAGGTACTTACAAGAAAGAACGTGTTCTTGCAGGTAAGCCTTATTTCTCAGTTGCATCAGGTGGTGGTACAGGTCGTACTCTTCACCCGGACAACATGGCTGCCGGTCCTGCTTCTTACGGTATGACGGACACTATGGGTCGTATGCACTCAGACGCTCAGTTCGGAGAACCGGGCCGCACCATCCGGGCGCGGAAGAAGAAAGCCCTCCGTTTTCAGGTGGGCGGCAAGTGGGTCACGAAGAAGCAAGTCCGCATCACCATCCCGGCCCGTCCCTTCCTCGGTCTCTCAGAGGACGATATGCAGGAGATGAAGGCGACGGGCGAGGAGTTCATCCAGAAGGAGGATTGATCTCTTGCTCTACACGGAAAGCAAGCAATATCTCATCGACAAGCTGAAAGCGGCGGGCATCAAGTCCAAGCCGTTTACCACAGAGAAGGCTCTGGAGAAGAGCCAGGAGTCCCACATCGGCGCGGTCTTGTTCGAACGTGAGACTTTCACCCGAAACGGTTCCAAAAAGAGATACAGAGACGAAGAGGGAACGCTGCACAAAAGGCGGAAGATCATGGAACGGGCGACCACGTTCGGCGTGATCATCGGCGGCTATACCGATGATGAAGTCGAAGAGATATTCGACCGCTTTGTGGCGAGTCTTGACCGTGGCATCTACATCGACGGCAACTTCGTCCCCATTGAGATTGAGGGAGCGGATTGGGTCGACAAGGACGACTCACTCCTGAAAGCACAGGTCGCCGTGCAGGTGATGATCACCTTCAACGGCGGCGTTTACCGCGACACGGGCTTCGCACCTCTGACCGATGTCAGAGTGACGTCCGTGGAGAAGATCACATGAAAGGAGCCTACAGATGGCGACTAAAACACAGAAGCCGGAAGGCGCTGCCGCGCCGGAGCTTGTGCCGATCGACAAGCTCCGTGAGCAGCACAAGGTTGGGCGTGCCACCTACGCGGGCGTTTGCGCCGCGAATGGCTGGCGGCCCGGTAAGGCGATGACGAAGGACGAGTTCCTCGCCGCCGTCGCCAAGTTCAACAACAGCCCGATGAACGGGCGTAAGAGCAAGGAGGCGAGGAAGTAATGCTTAGAGATGTACGCAGCAACGTCACGGACGGACTGCTCGGCTTCGCCACGGCAACGGGCGACGGTCTGCACATCAAGATCGGCGTCTCCCCCTCTGTCACCGAAAAGCCCATCACCATCCTCGGCAGCATGGGCGCAAGCACCATCAAGTCCAAGTTGGGCCTGTCCCCGCTGGCCGATGCGGTCATGGACGCGGTGCAGGGCGGCGCGGCCCGCGTGTTCTGCATCCCCGTCGCCGCAAGCACCGCTGGCACGATCGGCGAGGTCACGAAGACGGGCGACGGCGGCGGCAGCGTGACCG
>OJNN01000722.1_pt1 | contig 13386 bp, 8 predicted proteins | sample 1597851 | NCBI WGS metagenome assembly OJNN01 (sample SAMN01915222, study PRJEB22387) | human gut metagenome | isolation source: stool | host: Homo sapiens | place: USA | reverse complement strand
ACGCCAGAACGGAAAAGGCGCAAGCAGATGGCGCAGGTGAATCTGGAAATAGTATAAAAAGCGGGATTGCGCATTTTTCACGCAACCCCGCTTTTTGTCCCTATGCAATTTTCAGAAGCGCCGTGCGCGCCTTATTCCCCCATGCCCTGGTCGCGCGCCTGCGCGGTGTACAGCTCGTAGTATGCGCCGCGCTTGGCCATCAATTCGTCATGAGAGCCTGCTTCCATGATGCCCTGATTGCCAATGTACAGGATGCGGTCGCAGTTCTTGATGGTGGACAGACGGTGCGCAATGATGAACGACGTGCGTCCCTTCAGCAGCGCCTGAATGCCGTCCTGCAGCAGCTTCTCCGTCTTGGTGTCGATGGAGGAGGTTGCCTCGTCCAGTATCAGGATGCGCGGGTCGCTCAGCAGCGTGCGCGCGAAAGCAATCAGCTGCTTCTGCCCCTGCGAAAGGCTGCCGCCGCGCTCGTTCACGGTCGTTTTGTAGCCCTGCGGCATTTCGCGGATGAAGTCGTCCGCGCGGACAACCGCTGCCGCCTGACGTACCTCGTCGTCTGTCGCGTCCAGACGGCCGTAGCGGATGTTGTCCAGAATCGTGCCGGAGAAGATGAAGGAATCCTGCAGCATGATGCCCATCTGCGAGCGCAGGGAGTGCAGCGTCACGTCGGTAATGTCGTGCTTCACGCCGGATTCATCCGTCAGCGTGATGGAACCGCTGCGCAGGTCGTAGAAGCGGCAGAGCAGGTTGACGATGGTGGACTTGCCCGCGCCCGTCGGGCCGACAAGCGCAATGCTTTCGCCCGCCTTGACGTGCAGGTCAACATCCTTGAGGACGGTCTGCCCTTCCTCGTAGCCGAAGGTGATGTTGTTGTAATCAACCGCGCCGGTAATGGGCGGAAGCGTCTCGGCATTCGGCTTGTCGTCAATCACGACCGGTTCATCCATCGTCTCGAAGATGCGCTCCAGATACGCCATGTTGTTCACGAAGCTGTTGTAGATGTTCGCCAGATTCGTAATCGGCTGCCAGAAACGGCTGACGTACTGCCCCATGGCGAGAATCACGCCGAAGGAGACTACCGCGCCGCCCAGCCAGTACACACCCGCGTAGTACATGAGGGTGAAAACAATCTGCGTGATGATTTCCGAAGAGAGCCAGACGCTGTTGGAGATGTAAATCGCCTTCAGCCACGCCGCGCGGCACGCCGTCGCCAGGCGCTGCATGATGGAGCAGTTGACATCCTGCCGCGCGAACAGTTCGCTCACGCGCACGCCGTCAATGGATTCCGCCAGATACGCGTTGTAGTTGCTGTTTTTGTTCGACTGATTCTGCCACGCGCGGCGCTGACGAGGCTTCAGGATGATGATAATCGCCACGAAAATCGGCAGCCCCGCCACAACAATCGTCGCCAGCGTCGGCTCGGTCGTGTACATGTAGACGACGATGAAGATGATGTTGATGATTTCCAGAATCGAGTTGATGATGCCGTTGGAAAGAATATCCGACACGCTGTTGACGTAATTGATGACGCGCACGAGGATTTTGCCCGCCGGACGGCTGTCGTAGTAGGCGAAAGGCAGCTGCTGCAGGTGCGCGAAGAGGTCTTTGCGGATATCGTAGATGATCTGCTGACTGACGAACGCCATGATGCGCGAGCGGATGACCGTGAAGACGATGCCGACGATGATGATGCCCATGAACGCCAGCGCCATCTTCAGCAGCAGGTCAACGTTTTTCTGCGGCACAGCGACGTCCATGACGGTCTGGGTGATTTTCGGCACGGCGAGGCTCGTTACCGATGCCAAGGCGGACAAAAGCAGCGCCAGCAGCATCTTCCACTTGTGCTTGCCGATGTAAACGCCCACGCGCTTCAAGTGCCGGAAGTCAAACGGGGTTTCCAAGCGCTCGTCTACGTCAAATTTGTTGCGCGCCATGTTACATCACCTCCTGCGGAGCGGTGTCGGGCGTGATGCCGTTTTGCAGGCAGTACGTTTCGTAGTAGTAGCCGCGCTGACGCAGCAGCTCCTGATGCGTGCCGCGCTCGGTCACGACGCCGTCCTTCAAAATCAGGATGAGGTCAGCATCCTTGACGGAGGAAATGCGCTGGGCAATGATCAGCTTCGTGCAGTCGTAGGGGAGCTGACGCAGCTGCGCCTGAATGTACTTCTCCGTCTCCATATCGACAGCGGAAGTCGTGTCGTCCATGACGAGGATACCGGGCTTGACCGCCAGCGCGCGCGCCAAGGCAATGCGCTGCTTCTGCCCGCCGGAAAGCCCCACGCCGCGTTCGCCGATAATCGTGTCGTAGCCCTCGGACAAGCCCTTGATGAAGTCGTCCGCAGCCGCGCGGCGGGCGAAGTCGTGCACTTCATCCTCCGTCAGCGTCTGGTCGCCGAAAGCAATGTTGCCTTCCACCGTGTCGGAAAAGAGGAAAACATCCTGCGTCGCCGTACCGATGCCGTCGCGGAGCTGTTGCAGCTTCCACTTGCGCACATTGCAGCCGTCAACGGAAATGCTGCCGCTGGTCACGTCGTAGCAGCGGGCGAGCAGCTGAATCAGCGTCGTTTTGCCGGAACCGGTCGGCCCCATGATGGCGACGGTCTGCCCCGGCTTGGCGGAGAACGTTACGTCGGACAGCACCGGCTGCGAGCCGTAAGCGAAGGACACATGGTCAAAGGAAATCGCACCCTCGATGTGGTCGTGATTCACCGCGCAGGAGCTGTCCACAATCTCCGGGCGGGAGACTTCAATCTCCATGACCTTGTTCGAGCAGGTGATGAAGCGCTGCCAGTCGTTGAGCAGGTTGCCCAGCTGCCGCATGGGGACGCTCAGCGTCCACGCCAGCTGGGTGAAAATCGTCAGTTCACCCGCCGTCATGCCGTCGGTAATCATCAGGTAGCCGCCGAAAAAGACGGTCAGCAGCGTCATGGCGTTTGCCAGAACCTCGATGAAGGGGTAGAAGGACAGCCAGCGCTTGTTGATATCCAGATTCGCATCGCGGAAGGCGCGGGAACGCTCGTCGAAGCGGTTCTCCTCGTATTCCTCGCGCGCAAACGCCTTCACCACGCGGTTCGCCGCAATGTTCTCCTGCGCCTTCGCGTTCATGTCGCTCATCTTGTCGCGCATGTCCACGAACATCCGCCGCGCGCCCTTGGAGTACACTTTCGTGATAATCATCAGCAGCGGCGTGACGCAGACCATCGCCAGCGCGAGCTTCCAGTTCACCGAGAACAGGTAAATCGACGACGACACGAACATGACGACGCTGTCCACCGCCACATAGTCTATGTATGCCAGAAAATGGCGGCACCAGTCCGTGTCGGCGGACAGGCGCGTCATCAGGTCGCCCGTGCGGTGAATGTCGAAAAAGCGCATGTCCTGATACTGCAGGCGCGTGAACAGCCGCATGCGCAGGTTCATCAGCGTGTTCTGGGAGGAATGCTCCAGCAGGACAACCATCAGGTAGCGCAGACCTTCGCGCGTAACCTTGACAATCAGCATCGTCAGCAGCAAGCCGACGAGCGGTTCGGGGTTCTGCGCGACGATGACATCATCCATCAGGCGCATCGTCAGGTAGGGGTTGATGAGCAGCATCAGCGACGTGACGGCACTGATGATGAGACCAAGAATGTGCCACTTGTGGTAGCGCTTGTCCATTACGCCCCACAGCCATTTGATATTCTCCATCGGTTACTCCTTATACAGGGTCGATTCGATTTCCTTTGTCACAAAGTCAGCAATGCGGATTTTCCATTCCTCGTCCGGGTGGACTTCGCCGTGAGAGCGGGCAACACTGCGGTCAAAGCCGCTTCCGTAGAAGCTGTCGATGCAGTGCACACCCGTTTTCTGCGCGACTTTCTGGATGACGCGGCGCTTGAGCAGCCCGTGAGATTCGTCCATCCATTCCTGCGGGGTGCATGTTTGCAGCGGCGTGGCGAGGAAAATCGCTGCGTTCGGGCAGACCGCCTGCAATGTCCGCACCGCCCAGAGCAGCGCAGATGCCATCGACGTGCGGGTCAGGTCGGCATAGGGGAGTTCACAGACAGCCGCAAAGTCATCCGCCGGGGCATTTTCCGGTTGATTGCCGTCATTGCTGGAGATGGCGATGTAGATGACGTCCGGCGTGCTCAGCGTGCCTGTGCCGACACCGATTTCCGCCGGAATCGCATACTCGATGCCATCCACCGTCCAGCGGATGATGCTGCCCTTCGGAGTAAGCGCCTGCAAAACGCGCCGCACCTGATTGGACAGCACGTTGTCCGCCGTGTTCGTGTTCGGCGGCTCGATGAGCGTTACAGGCGTGATGTTCCTATCGCCTTCGTGCCAGTCGGAGCAGGTTGCGTACCCGCAGGCGGCATTCAGCACCTCCTGCGCGTTCAGCCGATGCGCCACCATCGTGCCGATACCGCTGACCTGGTCGCTGGTGATGCTGTCGCCCATGCAGCAGAAGCAGCGGATGTTCATGGGGTTGTCCTCCCTTGGAGAAAGACGTGTCGTTCAGTCGTAAGTTCATTAGAAACGGTTTGATGATAGCACGGTTTTTTCCTTGTTTCAAGGGGGCTTTTGGAAAGATTTCGACAATATTTCTTGCCCATCAGTTAAGTAACAAAAAACCGGAAAATTCAAGGACAAAAGGCACAATGCAGCGATAAAAACCAGCGACAGGAGTGGCGAAACCGAAGGTGCCCAGCAGACGACCGCGGACTTTGTCCGTTTTCATTGCCCTCTGGAAGCATGGAAAAGACCAGTTCAACCATGCCCATCAGCATAGAATCAGAAGAAACCACCCAACGAAACCATTTTCGTTCTGGCAAAAATTCAGACATTCTTGACAAAACACAATTTTTGTGTATAATTAAATTATTGCATCATCCATTCCATAGACCCCCAAGACGCTAAGGGAGGAAATTAAACATGAAACACTGGGTCGCACAAGCGCTTTCTCTGCTGATGGCACTCTGCTTGTTTCTGCCCTGCTTCGCCGCAGCGGAAGAAGCCGCGCAGAACGCCGTCACCATCGACTTTGAGGATGGCAACGCCGCCGCATTCAGCCAGTCTGGCTCCTGCACCGTCGGCGTGACGGAATCGCAGGCACACAGCGGTAAGCAGAGCCTGCGAGTTTCTGGACGCGGCAGCAATAGCTGGGATGCCGTTGACCTCTCCGCTGCGTCGGTTGGCATCGAGGCCGGCGCGAAAGTCCACCTGTCCGCCTGCGTCTACGTCGAAAGCTCGGAAGACGGCGCTATGGCGATTGGCAAGGCGGGCGGCGATTACGCCTACTACGCGCAGGTGAACGTCAAGGGCAAGGAGTGGACGGAAATCTCCTGCGATTTCGAGGCGGACGCGGGCGTCAACATCCGCTTCCTCACGGCGTCGGATAACTATCTGGGCAAAAACTACTGCATTGATGACGTTATGTTGACCATCACCGCGCCCGAAAAAGTGGATTACTCCGACGCGCCGCAGATTCACTACACGTCGGACTTTACCAGCGGCACGGACGGCTGGTATGCGCGCTCTGCGGGCGGCGCTGCCATCGAGACGACTGCCGACGGGCTGTACATCACTGGGCGTACCGCGACGTGGAACTCTCCCGGCCGCGACTTCGACCTTGTGCCGGGGCGCGCCTACAACCTGTCCGTGCAGGTGAAGCAGGACGAGATGGATTCGTGCAGCTTCATCCTGTCCGTCGCCCATACCCGCGACGGCGAGGAATCCTATGAGAACATTGTCACCGGCACGGCGAAGAAGGGCGAATGGGCAATGCTGTCCGGCTCGTACATTCCCGGTCGGTATGACAAGTATGTGCTGTACGTTGAGGGCGCGGGAAAGGAAACGTCCTTCACCATTCGCAATTTCACCTGCGACGAGAAGATTGACTCCTTCGACACCACTTCGCTGCCTGCCCTCAAGACGCTCTATGCGGATAAGTTCGATTTCGGCACGGCGGTTGTTGCCAGTGAAGTGGCGGACAGCAAACGCATGGCGTTCTACGGCAGCCAGTTCACCATCATGACCGCAGGAAACGAGATGAAGCCGGATTCGCTGCTGGACATGGCGGAATGCCGCAAGCTCAGCCGCACGGACGACACGGCCGTCGCTGTGAAGTTCGACAACTGCATTCCGTTCCTCGATTGGTGCCGCGACAATGGCGTGAAGGTGCATGGGCATGTGCTGGTGTGGCACTCCCAGACGCCCGAAGCCTTCTTCCATGAGGGCTACGCGACCCATAAGCCGCTGTGCAGCCGCGAAACCATGCTCGCCCGCATGGAAAGCTACATCCAGCAGGTGCTGACGTGGACGAACGAGAATTATCCGGGGCTGATTGTCTCGTGGGACGTTGTGAACGAAGCCGTGGCGGACGGCAGCGACCAGCTGCGCGAATCCAACTGGACAAAGACGGTTGGTCAGGATTTCGTGAACCGCGCGTTTGAGTACGCCCGCAAGTACGCCGCGGACGGCGTGAAGTTGTACTACAATGATTACAACACCCCCCTTGACCCCAAGCTGCACGGCATCTGCGTCCTGCTGGACAGCCTGATTGCGGATGGCACGATTGACGGCTACGGCTTCCAGGCACACTACTCCGTCGGCAGTCCGACGATTGACCGCGTGGATTGGGCGTTCCAGCAGATTGCCAAGCGTGATTTGCTCCTGCGCGTGTCCGAACTTGACGTGGGCATTGACGATACAAGCGAGGAAAATCTGCAGAAGCAGGCGAAGTATTACGGCAACCTGATGAAGATTTTCCTGCGTTACGCCGACCGCATCGAAGCGGTGCAGGTATGGGGCACGGTGGACGACCTGAGCTGGCGCGCGGACGAGTACCCGCTCCTGTTCGACAAGGATGCCCAGCCGAAGCCCGCGTTTGACACGCTGGTGGAACTGGCACAGTAAATCCATCATAAAGGCAGCACCGCACAATCCATTTGCCAGCCGACCACCTCATTTGTGCGGTGTTACCCTAACTTTAAGGAGGCGACGAAGATGAAGAAGAAGAGTTTTGCCATATTGCTGGCTGCGGCGCTGCTGCTGTACCTGCTGCCGGGAATGGCGCTGGAAGCGAAGGCGGAAACCGTCCGCAACATATGTTTTTTCTGTAAGAAACAGGCAGATCTTGAGATTACAGGATTCGAGCGATACAACGACGATCAGCATTATGTAATTTACAAATGTCCACTCTGCGGTAAAAGCAAACATGCCATATTTCTTGGCAATCCAATCATCTATCACTCTGGCGGCACCGAAACGCCGACCTGCACCACGGGCAAAACCTGCGCCCAGTGCGGCGCTCAATACGGCAAACTCGGTCACGACTGGGGCGCATGGCAATCCAGGGGCAACAACAGTGCGCATTTCCGCACCTGCCAGCGCGACGGCTGCGATGCGGTCGACACCGCAAGCTGCTCCGGCGACAGCAGCGCGACCTGCATTACGCTGGGAACATGCAGCACCTGCGGCGGGCAGTACTACAGCGCACATACCTTCCCTGCGAATCAGGGCTGGGATTCGGATGCCGAAAACCACTGGGTTAGCTGCACCGTCTGCCACGAAGCGAAAACTAAGGTGGGCGCACATTTCTTCGTTCAGGGCAACGATAGCTCGTGCCTTAAGTCCGCAGCCACCTGCGTTTCTCCGCCCGTGTACTACACAAACTGCGCTTACTGCTACCGCAAGGGAACGGATACTTATGTACACCCATGGTATGGACCTGACCCGAACAACCACGACCTGGTGCACCACGACGCCAAGGCGCCCACCTGCACCGAAATTGGCTGGGATGAATATGACGCCTGCCAGCGCGAGGGCTGCGATTACACCACCAAGGTGGAAATCCCTGCGCTGAAACACAAGCTGGTGCACCACGACGCCAAAGCGCCCACCTGCACCGAGACCGGCTGGGAGGAATACGATACCTGCTCCCGCTGCGATTACACCACTAAGGTGGAGCTGCTTGCGCTGAAACACGACCTGGTGCACCACGACGCCAAGGCGCCCACATGCACCGAAATTGGCTGGAATGAATATGACGCCTGCCAGCGTGAGGGCTGCGATTACACCACCAAGGTGGAAATCCCCGCCCCCGGGCACGATTATACCGAAAAGGTCGTCAAGCCCACCTGCGGAAAGGGCGGCTACACGCTGCACACCTGCAAAAAATGCAATGACAGCTATAAGGATCACCAGACGAAGACGCTGCTGCACTGGTATGGCGAATGGACGAGTAACGGCGACGGCACGCACAGCGCGACCTGCAAGCGCAAGGATTGCAAGCACGTCGGCAAGACCGAATGCGCCATCGTCGAATTCAAGCAGGATGAAGCGACGCGCACGCTCTGCCCCGTATGCGGCAATGTGAGCGATAGCACACATCTGGCGCTGGTTGAAGAAGTGACGGCGGAGGGCGAGCATCTGCCCTATGGCGAGCCGGTGCTGCGCATGGGTGAAACTGCGAACGGCAATACGCTGCTGAGCGTCTGCTTTGAAGTTTCCGGCAAGCTCACCCGGCCGAAGGGCGAGGTAAAAATCACGATGCCCGCCGAGCTGCTGAACGGCGGTACCCTGGCGCTGCTGAATGCCGACGATACGGAAATTGATCTGCCCTACATCGTGGAAGGTGAAAACGCAGTGTTCACGCTGAATTTCACCGATGCAGAAATTCCCACCGCGCTGATTCGCCTGATACCGACAGCGGAATAATCTTATTTCCATTTCATAGCGTTTTTAAAAATTTGAGGAGGAGAAAAACATGAAAAAATGGTTGGTTACATGTCTCCTGGCGATTGCGCTGCTCTTTGTAGCAACCACGGCGATGGCTGCGCATATCAGGTTGAACGGCGACTATTGCGAAGGGAATACCTTTGAAATACGCAAAAGAGAAAAAGATTACCATACGCTGTACTGTTACCGCTGCTATGATGAGTTTACAGAGAATCATTGGAGCATAGATACACCCCAGTACAAAGCCACTTGCACGAAAGTTGCGGTATGTACTTCTTGTCTTATGTCCTACGGTGAATACGGGCCGCACGACTGGGGCGCATGGCAATCCAGGGGTAACAACAGTGAGCATATCCGCCACTGCCAGCGTGACGGCTGCGATGCGGTCGACACCGCAAGCTGCTCCGGCGACAGCAGCGCGACCTGCATTACGCTGGGAACATGCAGCACCTGCGGCGGGCAGTACTACAGCGCACATACCTTCCCTGCGAATCAGGGCTGGGATTCGGATGCCGAAAACCACTGGGTTAGCTGCACCGTCTGCCACGAAGCGAAAACTAAGGTGGGCGCACATTTCTTCGTTCAGGGCAACGATAGCTCGTGCCTTAAGTCCGCAGCCACCTGCGTTTCTCCGCCCGTGTACTACACAAACTGCGCTTACTGCTACCGCAAGGGAACGGATACTTATGTACACCCATGGTATGGACCTGACCCGAACAACCACGACCTGGTGCACCACGACGCCAAGGCGCCCACCTGCACCGAAATTGGCTGGGATGAATATGACGCCTGCCAGCGCGAGGGCTGCGATTACACCACCAAGGTGGAAATCCCTGCGCTGAAACACAAGCTGGTGCACCACGACGCCAAAGCGCCCACCTGCACCGAGACCGGCTGGGAGGAATACGATACCTGCTCCCGCTGCGATTACACCACTAAGGTGGAGCTGCTTGCGCTGAAACACGACCTGGTGCACCACGACGCCAAGGCGCCCACATGCACCGAAATTGGCTGGAATGAATATGACGCCTGCCAGCGTGAGGGCTGCGATTACACCACCAAGGTGGAAATCCCCGCCCCCGGGCACGATTATACCGAAAAGGTCGTCAAGCCCACCTGCGGAAAGGGCGGCTACACGCTGCACACCTGCAAAAAATGCAATGACAGCTATAAGGATCACCAGACGAAGACGCTGCTGCACTGGTATGGCGAATGGACGAGTAACGGCGACGGCACGCACAGCGCGACCTGCAAGCGCAAGGATTGCAAGCACGTCGGCAAGACCGAATGCGCCATCGTCGAATTCAAGCAGGATGAAGCGACGCGCACGCTCTGCCCCGTATGCGGCAATGTGAGCGATAGCACACATCTGGCGCTGGTTGAAGAAGTGACGGCGGAGGGCGAGCATCTGCCCTATGGCGAGCCGGTGCTGCGCATGGGTGAAACTGCGAACGGCAATACGCTGCTGAGCGTCTGCTTTGAAGTTTCCGGCAAGCTCACCCGGCCGAAGGGCGAGGTAAAAATCACGATGCCCGCCGAGCTGCTGAACGGCGGTACCCTGGCGCTGCTGAATGCCGACGATACGGAAATTGATCTGCCCTACATCGTGGAAGGTGAAAACGCAGTGTTCACGCTGGATTTCACCGATGCAGAGATTCCCACCGTGCTGATTCGCCTGATACCGACAGCGGAATAATCCCATTTCATAGCGTTTTTAAGGCCGTTGCAGAAGATGAATCCTGCAACGGCCGTTATGGTGCGCCCGGCTTAGCCGAAGGCAAGGGTGTCCATCGAGAGACGGAGTCTGAAGGAAGCCGGATGCCAGCGGGCAAACTCCCGAACCGACGAACAGAAATCAAATAGTAGACCGTAGAGGAACGGACGAGTGTGCCGAGCAACACAAGATCCAATGCTGCCCGTATCCCGTGCGGTAAATGTGGCGGTTATGTGGAAGAAAAAAGGCGGCTGCCAGGCTTATCCCCCTGACAGTCGCCTCACTGCTTACTTCTTTTCTACTTTGCTGCTGCCGCGGATGGTCGCATCCGGCTTGGCGGCCTGCTTCATGAACGCCGACGGGCTGATGCCGACGATGTTCTTGAACTGCTTGGAGAAGTGGTACGGGTCTTGCATCCCGACTTCGATGCCCGCCTGACGAACCGTGTGCCCTTCCTCGCGCAGCAGCTCCTTTGCGCGCTCCATCTTGCAGTGCAGTACATACGACAGCGGCGGCATGCCCACTTCGCTCACGAAGCGCTTGCGGAACGTTTCCATCGGCATACGGGAAATTGCCGCCATCTCCGCCAGAGAGAAGTTGTCCTTGTACTGATTCGCGCGCAGGGTGTCCACGACCTTCGCAATCTCGTGCGAAAGCATCGCGTCCATGGCGACCGGCTGACCCCAGTGGCTTGCCAGCATCCCGTACATCAGGTGCTGCAGCTGATATGTCGCGTCGCTGGTGTCCGTGTGGCGGACGATGACCTGCACAATCTGCTTCGCCAAGTACATCTGGCTCGGCAGCGCCCCCTGCTTCAACGGCATATGCAGCAGCGCGCCCATCTTGCGTACGACCATCGGCGCAAGCGGGCCTTCCAGCGCAATCCACACGCAGCGGACGCTCTCGTCAATCTGCAGGGCGGCGTCGCGGTTTCCGGCGGGCAGGAAGCACGTTTCCTGCTGTTTCAGCGTCAGCTCATGCCCCTGCCAAACCAGCGTCGCTTCGCCTGCCTCCACCGCGAACCAAATCCACTGGTCATGCGGCTTAATGGGGCGTCTCCCTGCCTCAAACATCGCCGTGCCTGCCGCGTGAATCCACGCACCGCTGGAGCGGGTCAAGCTGCCCGGCTTGTGGTATCCTTCCACCACCATAGTATCCGCCGCAGCCTCTACGTCTGCGAACAGGTAAGACTCCATGCCCTTCATCCTCCTTCAACCAAATGGCACAATTGTCATTATGGCTATTATAATGCCCAAATCGGTTGATTGTCAAGAGGATTACACGATTTTCCCGAAATTTTTCTGAAGGATAGCTGTGTGTGTCCGAGGATGGATGAATGCCATCCGATACGGGTTAGCTTTGACAAACTTTTCGCCCGAAAAACAGCAAATGTACAATTCTGCCCTTGACAAGCGCGGGATGAGCGGACTATAATAAATGCGGATATGCGGCAATGATGCCGCCGAACGGAGGAATTTTCTCCATGATGCTGTCTGTGCTGTTTCCGTTTACGTTCCCGGCGTTTTTCGCCGGGCAAATTGACGTACCGTGAAGCAGCAGCCGCAGCGATTGAGGAAAACATCAGGCGCGGAAGCTCTTTTGCGGGCTTCCGTGCTTTTTTTCGTCCATTTGAGCCAATAATGATTTTGAGCCAATAATGATTGACGCAGGAGGTTGAACACCATGATTATCGTCTTGAAGCAGGGTACGACCCAGCAGGAAATCGACACCGTCACCAATGCCGTGGTTGCGCGCGGCGTATCCGTCAGCCCGATTGTAGGCACGGAGATGACCATCCTTGGTCTGACTGGCGACACGAGCCGCATTGACCCCGACCAGCTGGAATCCTTCCACTGCGTCGAACGCATCATGAAGGTTGCCGAGCCGTTCAAGAAGGCAAACCGCGCGTTCCATCCCGCGCCGAGCAAAATCAAAATCGGGAACACGGTTGTCGGCGGCAAGAAACTGGCGATTATGGCTGGCCCCTGCTCCGTGGAGAGCAACGAGCAGATTACCGCCGTGGCGCAGGCGGTGAAGGATGCGGGCGCAACGGTGCTGCGCGGTGGTGCGTTCAAGCCGCGCACGTCCCCGTACTCCTTCCAAGGATTGGCATACGAGGGGCTGGACATGCTCTGCCATGCCCGCGAGCAGACCGGGCTGCCCATCGTGACCGAGCTGATGTCTCCCTACGACATTGACACTTTCGTGGATAAGGTGGACTGCATTCAGGTCGGCGCGCGCAACATGCAGAATTTCGACCTGCTGAAACAATTGGGGAAGATTCGCAAGCCGATTCTGCTTAAGCGCGGTTTGTCCGCCACCATCGAGGAGTGGCTGATGAGCGCGGAGTACATCATGGCGGGCGGCAACGAGCAGGTGATTCTGTGCGAGCGCGGCATCCGCACGTTCGAGACGTACACGCGCAACACACTCGACCTGTCCGCCATCTGCGCGGTGAAGAAGCTGAGCCATCTGCCGGTGATTGTTGATCCGAGCCATTCGACCGGCAAGAGCTGGATGGTGCAGCCGATTGCGCGCGCGGCGATTGCGGTCGGCGCGGACGGCGTGATGATTGAGGTACACAACGACCCGGCGCACGCGTTGTGCGACGGTGCGCAGTCGATTACGCCCGCTGCGTTTGTGGACGTGATGGCGGATATTCGGAAGATTGCAGAAGCTGTTGGGCGCGAGGTGTGATGATGCAAAAACTCCCCTGCTTGATATGGACAGGGGAGTTTTGAGTATTGACCTTTTTGTTTATTGCGTGATGTTGCCGCAGGGGGAATCGCCGCTGCGGCGGGGGCACTCCCATGTTGCTTGGTTTCTACCGGAAATTTAGCGAACCGTAGGTTCGCTGGATAAACACGCGGACACTGTATGCAGAAGTCACCAACTGAATCGCGCGAAAGGGTCAAGGGAGGAACTCCCTTGCAGGGTGCAGGGGCAGCGCC
>OJNN01000708.1_pt1 | contig 13512 bp, 10 predicted proteins | sample 1597851 | NCBI WGS metagenome assembly OJNN01 (sample SAMN01915222, study PRJEB22387) | human gut metagenome | isolation source: stool | host: Homo sapiens | place: USA | reverse complement strand
ATTATATATTCCGCATATTACATGGACTGATATTATAGAAATAATTATAATTGCCTTTGTTTTATATAATGTAATGGTTTGGATTAAGAAAACTAAGGCATGGGTTTTGCTAAGAGGAATTATAGTTGTTGCTTTATTTGCAATATTTGCTTATATTCTTAATCTTAAGACTATTTTATGGATTGCTGGTAAGACAATAAGTGTTGGAATTATTGCGCTTGTTATTATTTTTCAGCCTGAATTAAGAAGAGCCTTGGAACAGCTTGGACGTAAAAAAATCGTTTTTGGATTGTTCAGGTTCAGTGATGGAAGGGATAAAGGTGAACGGTTCAGTAGTAAGACTGCTGAAGAGATTGTAAGAGCATGTTATGACATGGGTGCTGCTTACACAGGAGCACTTATCGTTGTTGAACAGGATATGATTCTTGAAGAATATGAAAAGACGGGAATTGCGGTGGATGGTATTGTTACAAGCCAGCTTCTTGTTAATATATTTGAGCATAACACTCCGTTGCATGATGGAGCAGTTATCATAAGAGGAGACAGGGTTGTTGCTGCAACTTGTTATCTTCCACTTTCTGACAATGGTAATCTTAATAAATCTTTGGGAACAAGACATCGTGCAGGGGTAGGAATAAGTGAAGTTACAGACAGTATGACGATAATTGTATCAGAAGAAACAGGCAAGGTTTCAGTTGCTGTCGGCGGAGAGCTTATTCATGATATTGATGCAGATTCTCTTAGAAATAAATTAGAATATCTTCGCAGAAGGACCATAGATGTGAAGTCGTTCAGAATATGGAGAGGAAGGCTGAAGCATGAAGGAAAAGATATTTAAAAATCTTAGTCTGAAAATATTGTCTGCTGTATTTGCAGTTGTTCTCTGGACTATTATCGTTAATATATATGACCCTACTACAAGTTATACATTCAGTAATGTTACGGTTCAGTTAATTAATACCGAAAGCCTTACTGATAAGAATTACAGTTATGAGGTTGTGGATGGAGGAAAGATTTCCGTATATGTAAGTGGTCCAAAGAGTGTTGTAACAAATATTAAGGCAAGTGATATTGTAGCAACTGCTGATCTTAGTAAAATAAGTGCTTTTGCAGATTATGTTGATATTCATGTATCTGTCGTGCAGAATGGTCAGGTGCTTAATAGTGTAGAAGCAACACCTAAGACATCTGCTGTAAAACTGAGTATAGAGAACAGGGATACTAAAACTGTCAATGTTGTTACTAATGTAACGGGAAATCCGGCGGATGGACATGCGGTTGTAAAGGAGTCGCTGAATCCGGCATCAATTAAAGTGACTGGACCATCATCTGTTATTGATACAATATCATATGCAGGAATTTCTTATGATGTCACAGGAGCAACAGGGGATGTACATGGTGATGCAGATATTCATTTGTATGATGACGATGCTAATGAAATCAAGGATGAATCAATAGATATGTCACAGACATCTGTAAGTTATACAGCACAGGTTGTCAGATTTAAAAATGTATCTATAGAGGCACAGACATCCGGAACACCAAAGGATGGATATAGAGTAAATTCAATAACCTATAATCAGAATCAGGTACAGGTATATGGTGATGAAAATGCATTGAATAATCTGGAGAAAATAGTCATTCCTGCCAGCAATATTAATGTGGAAGGTTTGTCAGAGGACAGAGTGTTTAAGTTTTTACTTGATAATTACATTGATAAATCACTTCATATATTGAATAACTCAAGGGTTGAAATAACAGTGAAGATTGTACCGGTTAGTTCAGACAAGATAGTTTTCAATACATCAGACATTAAAGTTGTTGGCTTGAACACAGGTATGAGTTATAATTTTATAGATAAGACAATTAATATTGATGTTGAAAGAAATGCTGATAATACAGCAACACTGGATGCATCCAGAATAACAGTCAGTGCAAGTCTGTCTGGTTATACAACATCAGGAGAAGTTAATGTCAAGCTTGATGTTAAATTACCAGAAGGCTATACATTGAAGAGTAAGGATTTAACGGTTAAAGCTGAGTTAAAAAGTAATAATTCCGAAACAAAGGCAGAAGAGACTGCTACAAAAGCTGGAACAACTAATACAACAGAGAGGTGATTCATATGGTAAGTGAGAAGATACTAGTTGGAAGTGCATTAGGAATACATCTTCGTCCTGCAGGAGCAATGTGTGATACAGCTGTTAAATTTGATTCACACATTACATTCACATTTAAGAATAAGGTTGTCAATGCAAAGAGTGTTATATCTATTCTTGCATCAGGCGTTGGCTGTGGAGATGAGATAACTCTCATAGCAGAAGGTCCGGACGAAGAAGAAGCATTGAAAGCAGTTTCTGAGAGCTTTAGAAAAGCTTTACAGGACTAATATAAATCAAGAAAAGAGGTAAAGGGTATGGGTTATATGGAAACTTACAAAGCATGGTGTGAGAATGAATATTTTGATGAAGACACACGTGCAGAACTCAAATCAATTGCAGGAGATGAGAAAGAGATTGAGGACAGATTCTATAAGGATCTTGAGTTTGGAACAGGTGGACTTAGAGGTGTTATAGGCAATGGTACTAACAGAATGAATGTATACATTGTAAGAAAGGCAACACAAGGGTTAGCTAATTTTATTATCAAGGAAGGAACACAGGATAAGGGTGTTGCTATTTCTCATGATAACAGAAGAATGTCAAGAGAATTTGCGCAGGAAGCAGCTCTTTGTCTTGCGGCTAATGGCATTAAGGTATACATATTCCCTTCATTAAGACCAACACCAGAACTTTCATTTGCAGTAAGAGAACTTCACTGTACAGCAGGTATTATGGTTACGGCAAGCCACAATCCTCCAGAATACAATGGATATAAGGTATACTGGGATGACGGATGCCAGATAACAGCACCTAAGGATACACAGATTATCAATGAGGTTAAGGCTGTTACTGATTTTAATGATGTTAAGACTATTGATGAAGAAGAGGCTAGAGTAAGAGGTCTGTATAACATTATTGGATATGATATGGATGATGCATTTATTGCAGCATTAAAGAAGCAGAGCCTTAACGGAGATATCATTAAGCAGGTTGCTGATGATATTAAGATTGTATACTCTCCATTCAATGGTACAGGTAATGTTCCTGTAAGAAGAATTTTAAGAGAGTTAGGTTTCAAGAATGTATATGTTGTTCCAGAACAGGAAAAACCAGATCCTGACTTTACAACACTCGAGTACCCTAATCCTGAAGACCCTAAGGCATTCACATATGCATTAAGACTTGCTAAGGAAGTTGATGCAGATATTATTCTTGCAACTGACCCTGATGCGGACAGACTTGGCGTATATTCTAAGGACACTAAGTCAGGTGAGTACAAGTCATTCACAGGTAATATGTCTGGTATGCTTATTGCAGAATACCTTCTTTCACAGAGAAAGGAGAAGGGACTTCTTCATGAGAATGGTGCATTTGTAAAGACTATCGTATCTACTAACTTAGCTGATCTTATTGCTAAGGAATATAACTTAAAGCTTATTGAAGTTCTTACAGGATTTAAATATATTGGTGAGCAGATTAAGTTCTTTGAGCAGAATAATACATACGAATATGAATTCGGTTTTGAAGAGAGTTACGGCTGCTTGGTTGGAACTCATGCAAGAGACAAGGATGCCATCGTAGCTGTTATGGCATTATGTGAAGCAGCAGCTTACTATAAGTCTAAAGGCATTACTTTATGGGATCAGATGATTAATATCTTTGATAAGTACGGCTACTTCAAGGAAGGACAGAAGGCTGTAACTATGAAGGGTGCAGAAGGTGCTGTCCAGATTGCTAAGATGATGGATGATTTAAGAAATAATCCACCTAAGAAGTTCGGAGCATGGAATGTTGTTGAGTTCAGAGATTATAAGAAGGATGAGTGTACAGTTATTGCTACAGGCGAGAAAAAGCCTACAGGACTTCCTGAATCTAACGTACTTTATTTTGAACTTAATGACCATGCATGGTGCTGTGCAAGACCTTCAGGAACAGAGCCTAAGATTAAGTTCTATATGGGTGTTAAGGGAACAGATCTTGAGGATGCTGATAAGAAGTTAGAAGAACTTACTGATGCAGTTTCTGAAATTGTTGGTTTATAATCAGTTCAAATTTAATTAACAACTAAAACACAATATGAACACATTTCGTTGTTATATTACATGTATTGACAGTGAGATGTGTTCATTTGTTATGTATGGAATCTTCATTGTCATAATACAATGTTAAAAGGAGAGAATGATTATGTATAACGACAATAATGAGAATGATTCACAGTACCGTTACAGTGGCAGTGATATACCATATAACAATACTAATAATAGCAGTACAGCCAATAATAACACAGCATTTTCAAGTGCACCTTATGAAGCTAAGAAGCACAAGAAACACAAAGGCGGATTTGCAAAGAAAGCAGCATGCTTTGTTCTTTCAGCAGTACTTTTTGGCGCAATAGCCGGTTCGGTTATGTTTGGTGTTAATTATGCAGGCGGAAAGATTGCTGGCAGTAATAAGTCTGATGCTACAGGTGTTAATATACCAACAGTAAGTAATAATATTTCTAATGTTGCTAAGACAGATTCTTCGCTTACAGAAGATACTAATCTTTCAGCATCAGGTAAGATGGATGTAGAGGCGGTTGCTACAGCAGCCATTCCTGCAATGGTTCAGCTTAATGGTACAACAACAGTTAAAAGTTCAAGTTATTTTGGATATGGACAGAGTTATGAAGCAACATCAAGTGGTACAGGTATTATTGTAGGCAAGAGTGATACTGAATTACTTATTGTAACTAATGCACATGTTGTTGATAATATTGATAATCTTAAATGTGTATTCTCTGATGGCACAAGTGCAAGCTGTTCTGTTAAGGGTTCTAAGTCAGATCAGGATATTGCAGTAGCCGCAGTATCATTAAGTGATATTTCATCTGATACAGCGTCTAATATTGCAATTGCAGAACTTGAAGATTCATCAGATATTAAAGTTGGACAGCAGGTTGTTGCTATTGGTAATGCATTAGGTGAAGGCCAGTCAGTTACAACTGGTATAATTAGTGCAAAGGACCGTTCAATTACAGTCAACAATGTAACATTTACAGGACTTCTTATGACAGATGCAGCGATTAACTCTGGTAACAGTGGTGGAGCTCTTCTTAATTCAGAAGGAAAGGTTATCGCTATTAACTTTGCAAAAACAAGCAGTGATGGTGTAGAAGGTATGGCTTATTCAATTCCTGTCTCTAATGTTAAGGATATTATCGATTCATTAATGACTAAGCAGACAAGAAACAAGGTTTCATCAGATAAGGCAGCATACCTTGGAATTGCAGCAGTAGATATTACAAGTAATTATGCATCATATTATGGATATCCTGTAGGTATTCTTATAAGAACTGTAGCTGATGATTCAGCAGCAGACAAGGCAGGATTAGAGACATATGACATAATTGTCGGATTTGATGACCAGACAGTTACTACTATGTCAGGACTTACTAACATGCTTCAGTATTATGAGGCAGGTGAAAAAGTAACTATAGATTATTATCATATGGAAGGAAGCGAGTATGTTCTTAAGAGCACGGAGGTAACGCTTGGTTCTAAGAAGGCATCTTAAGGATATATTCCAAGTAGATATTTATGGATAATACCAATGAGAATATGACAGAAGATAAGGATATTAATAAGAATAACAATGGGAATTCCGATGATTATGAGAAGATATGTTTTGTGTGCAGAAGACCAGAATCAAGAGCTGGTAAGATGATTGTTATGCCTAACAATATATACATCTGTCAGGATTGTATGCAAAGAACATTTGATTCAATTAACAGCAACGGAATTAATTATGAAGATATGATGAAGATGTCAAACATGCCTGGAATGGGCATGTTTGGCAATTTTGGCGCTATGGATTCAGACCCGGTTCCAGAAAAGCAGAAGCTTAAGAAAAAGAAAGAGAATAAGAAGGAGTTACCAGCGCTTGACGTTTCTAAGCTGCCTGCACCACATGAGATTAAGAGAAAGTTAGATGAGTATGTTATAGGTCAGGACTATGCTAAGAAGGTAATGTCGGTGGCTGTATATAATCATTATAAAAGAGTTTCAGCAGATGCTAAGATTCTGGGTGACGTTGAGATTGAGAAGTCTAATATGCTTATGATTGGACCTACAGGAAGTGGTAAGACATATCTTGTTAAGACGCTTGCAAGGATATTACAGGTGCCACTTGCTATTACAGATGCAACAACACTTACAGAGGCAGGATATATCGGAGATGATATAGAGTCAGTTGTTTCTAAGCTTTTACTGGCAGCAGACAATGATGTAGAGAAAGCTGAACATGGAATTATATTTATTGATGAGATAGACAAGATTGCTAAGAAGAAAGAGACCAGAAGCAGAGATGTAAGTGGCGAGTCTGTACAGCAGGGGATGTTAAAGCTGTTAGAAGGCAGTGAGATTGAAGTTCCTGTTGGTGCGACAAGTAAGAATGCAATGGTTCCACAGGTAACTGTTAACACGAAGGATATTCTGTTTATATGTGGTGGTGCATTTCCGGATCTTGAGGATATTATCAAGACAAGGCTTAATAAGTCATCCTCAATGGGATTTAATGCTGACCTTAAAGATAAATATGATGATGAGAAGAACATCATGTCTTATGTGACGGTTGATGATCTTAGAGAATACGGAATGATTCCAGAATTTTTAGGAAGACTGCCTATCATATATTCACTTGACAGACTGGATGAGGATATGCTTGTCAATATTCTGAAAGAGCCTAAGAATGCTATTCTTAAGCAGTATCAGAAGCTGTTAGAGCTTGATGAGGTGAAGCTTGAGTTTACAGATGATGCATTAAGAAGCATAGCAAGAAAGGCAATGGAAAAAGATACAGGTGCAAGAGCACTCCGTTCTATTATTGAGGATTTTATGCTTGATATAATGTATGAGATACCGAAAGACAGCAATATAGGTTCAGTTACAATAACAGAAGATGTTGTTGAAAAGAAAGGTGCTCCGGTAATAACTATGAGAGCATAATAGTTATAGCAGAATAATACAATACATTTCTGAATACATATAGCATGTACAGTGATTGCTTTATGTTAAGGAGATGTTATGGCATGTGATTTTGATATAACCAAAGAGAATATATATGATTACATAATAGAAGATACCCCAGGGGCTGATGAAGCTATTAAGGCATTGCCAGGGATATGTTCGCAGAGAGCTGATTCGCAATGGATTATAGCTCATGGAGAACTGCCTGATAACCGCCAGCTTAATATAAGCTCTCTGGGGTATTTTACTATTCCAAAGTTATATGGACTCATGGAAGGCGATGCGGATATAAGTGCACTTGATGAAATAGGTGCTTTACGGGTACTTGGACAGGATAATCTGCAGGCAGACGGGAGTAATGTTCTCATAGGGTATGTGGATACCGGAATAGATTATCTTAATGATGTTTTCAAGGACAGACTTGGAAATACAAGAATTCAGGCTATATGGGATCAGACAGATAAAACAGGTACTGATGTTGCAAATACATATGCACATTTTGGCAGAGTATATGAAAAGGATGAAATAGACAGGGCAATAGAGGCTGACAATAACGGAGAAAATCCATATTCTTATGTTGCACAAAGAGACACGTCAGGACATGGAACGCTGCTGGCTTCAATATCAGCAGGTTCATATACAGACGGATATGTTGGCGTTGCACCAGGAGCAGAACTTTTAGTGGTTAAATTAAAACAAAGTAAACAGTATCTGAGAGATTTTTTTCTGATAAAGGATGACGTTCCAGCTTTTGAGGAAAGTGATATTATGCTGGCTTTAAGATTTCTTGAAGATTACGCTATACGACTTGGAAAACCATTGATAATAATATTTGGTCTGGGAAGTGCTAATGGTTCAAGAACAGGCGCATCTCCTCTGGCAGAAATGATGGAGAATCTTACTAAAAAACCCAATATATCAGTTATAACATGTATGGGCAATGAAGCTAATAATAAATGTCATTATAAAGGGACAGTAATGTCAGCCCTGGTACCTGATGTTATGGAAATTAATGTTGATGGAACAGGAAAGGGTTTTACGATGGAAATATGGGCGGATAGTCTTGATATATTATCTGTGTCGATTGAATCACCGTCAGGGGAATTTGTTCCAAGAATACCTGCAAGAATGGGTGCAAGTATGGAGTATACATTTCTTTATGAGAGAAGTACGGTTACGGTAGATTATCAGATAACTGAAAATGTGGCTGGAATGGAGGTTATATTCATAAGGCTTAAGACACCAGTTGAGGGTACATGGAAATTCTATATATATAGTCTCACTAATATAAAAGGAAGTTATAATGCATGGCTTCCATTAAAGCAGTTTTCCGGACAGGATATATATTTTTTAAAATCCGACCCGGATACAACACTTACAGTTCCAGCGGCAGCTGATGGTGTTATAAGTGTAGGAGCATATAATCATTATACAGGGGCTGCTTATTATGAAAGTGGGCGTGGATATAGCGCTGACGGAAGGATTAAACCTGATTTTGTTGCACCGGGTGCGGGGGTATATGGAATTGCTCCATCTGGAGGCGTTAAGGTTACTGGAACAAGCTATGCAGCGGCTTATGCCGGGGGCTGTGTTGCACTTTTATATTCATATCAGGTAAATGTAAAGAATTCACAGATGATTAATCATAACGATATTAAAGCACAGCTTATAAGAGGTGCAGTACGTTCAGAATATATGGTATATCCTAACCCTGTATCTGGTTATGGAAAACTGAATATATATACAACATTTAATATGATGAGAATATCTTAGGTTGAAATCACTGGTGTTATATGCTAAATTGTTCATACATGACTAAAAGAGGAGATAGAGAAGTATGAAATATAAGGCATTGGCACTGGATTTGGACGGAACATTAACTAATAGAGAGAAGAAAGTTCCAGCAGGCAACAAAGAAGCGATTGCGAAAGCAATAGATGCAGGCGTTAAGGTTATTCTTGCATCAGGAAGACCACTTTTTGGAATAACACCAATAGCCAGAGAGCTTGAGCTTGACAAGAAAGGCGGTTATATACTGGCATATAATGGCGGCTGTATAGTTGACTGCAAGACGGGAAAGCAGATGTCTGCGACAATAATGCCACAGGACTGTATAGCAGATATATGCAGTCTTGCAAGAGCCAACGGTGTGTATGCCCTGACATATGCTGATACGCAGATAGCTGCTGAGAGTGATTCTGATGAATATGTAAAGAAAGAGGCAATATGCAACAGCACTACAATCAAGAAAGTAGATGATTTGTGCAAATTTGTGGATTATCCTGTAGAGAAATTTCTGGTTGTAGGAGAGCATGAAAAGCTTATTCCGGTACAGAAAGCCCTGTTAGATAAGCATGAGGGAGTAATCAATGCATTTTTTTCAGAGAGTTATTTCTTAGAGGTAGTACCTGCAGGAGTTGCAAAGGATGCATCTTTGGATAAGCTGCTCACAATGCTTGATATAACAAGTGAAGAACTCGTTGCATGCGGCGATGGAATGAATGATATTCCAATGTTAAAGTATGCAGGTCTTGCAGCGGTTATGGAGAATGCATATCCTGAAGTTAAGAAATATGCAGATGTCAATGCACCATCTAACGATGACTGTGGTGTGGCATATGTTATAGATAATTATATATTATAATAATGGATTAAAAAATATACCCCAGGCAGTTTTATTGACTGCCGGGGGTATATTTTATTGATTAATTAGAATTGTTGTTAAGACTGTCAACATATTCATCCACATCTATTATTTCATCATTCTGAATCATACTCATCAGCTGGATTGCCGTGTTAATGCTATCAGCATAAGGATAAACAACAGATGCACCACGAAGTCCTGTGATTTCAAGGTATGCAGCAGACTGTCCGGTAGGAGTCTGTGTTGTTCCATCAATACTGTATGTCTGTATATTCCAAGGAGTACTGTCATTTAACTGAAGCTTGACAAGATCAGATATGGTGTTTGTAGGTATATTAGTAAGGAACATATCGCCTACAGCATCAAGTACTGCAGAATATTTTGTAAGTATTGCCGGGGAAGTTGCCTTCTGTAAAATACCTTTAATAGCAGCAGTCTGGTTTCTTCCGCGCTGGAAGTCTCCATTAACAAACGCATGACGCTCTCTTGAAAATGCTACAGCCATTTCACCATCACATTCGTTTTCACCCTTAACAAAGTGGTATGGAATTGGTGAAGCATCATCGCCACATGTGAATTCAACTTCTGAATCAATTGTAATGCCTCCTAGTGCATCAACTACTGAAACACATCCGGAGAAATTAATCTTTACATAATAATCAATGTTAACACCATAAAGATCCTGAAGTGTGCTTATTGAAGCCTCTACACCATAATTACCGGCATGAGTAAGCTTATCATATCCCTTTTTTCCGTTAGGCCCTGTAATTTTAACATACGAATCTCTTGGCGTAGTAACAAGAAGAATCTGTTTTGTTTCAGGGTTGACAACTGCAAGAATATTAACATCACTGAGGGAGTTATTACTCAACGCTGAATCTGCACCATCTTCACTGGAAATACCAGAAACATATATGATAAAAGGATCTTTCTTTACATTTACATTAGATTTCTGTACGGTAACAAGCTTTTTGTATTCATATTGCTTTATAATTTTAATTTTGTTTTCAAAATCTTCATATTGTGTAGAAACAACTTTAATCATAGAGTCGTTCATTACAAGTGCTTGAACATCAGCGTTGGCATAAAATGCAGTTATAAGCTCATCCCATGATTTATATTCAGTCATTGTAAGGTTGTCCTTGTTGATTTCAGATTTCACAGAATTAAAGGCTGCTGTTACATTATCGTTGCTTGAAACTGAGTTGTATCCAAACTTGTAGCCTGATAAATCATTTAATGATGATGCTTTATCGTCAGCCAACACGCAAATATCAACGATATCAGTATTGATTTCAGGAAGATTCAGCTTGGAAAGAACGGAATCTAACTTAGCAGATACCAGATATATGAACAAAATTATACCTGATAACATAACGGAAAGAATCTTACCTATTATATGAGCCTTCGTGAACTGCGAGGTGAAATTATATAGAAATATCAGGATTAAAAATGCATTAACAGCTATAAGATATTTCATAGGAAGAATATCAAGCTTTAATATATTAAAAATTAAAAGTGAGGTAACTAAAATGGAAAGAAAAAAAACTCAGGCAACAACAGCAAAGTTAAAAAAGGTTCAGACCGAAATCAAAAAGACAAAGGATAAACTCAATAAACTTATGGCAGAAGAGGAACGTTTGACTGTTCAGTATCAGACAGAAAGTTACGAAGAGACTTTAGCTTATTTGAAGTCTGCAAGCAAAAATGGAAAGCCAGATCTTGAAGAGATGTGGAAGTTTTTGCAGAGCACTTATTCTCCTGAGTTGAAAAATTCAGTTTCACCATCGACCGGAAATTCTGCACCTTCAGAAGAATCAACTGATGACGTAGAAGAAAATTCTGAAACAGAAGAAACATCCAGCACTGTTCCGGAACAAAAAATTTCTCATTATGATTCAAATGATCTTGAGTTTTTAGCTGACTAATTTTTTGCGGGACATCCTTTTGGGGTGAGGACGTCCCGTTTTTCAAATAGAATCGAGGTAGCAAATGGAAAGCAAAAATTATCATTTCAATGTGAGCAATCCCGAATTGATTTCAAAAATTGAACGCTTCAATGAATATGGATTTGCAAACCGAACTGATTTTTTTCTTGAAGCAATAAAAGCATATGACACAATTTTCACTCCAGAAAATTCTTTGAAAAAACTCATCACAGACGCAGTGATGGATGGAATTGTTGGAGCATTGAACATAGAAACAAACACAACTGATGATGGTGATAAAACAAATTTTGAAGACAGTGATGAAGATTATCTCATCTACATTAAGTAAGAATTGTAAAAATTTACATTACCTTATACCTACGCTCGATATAAAATCGAGCAAAAGGGGTCTTAGGGGACTCCCTAACAAGATGCAAATTGTTTACAATTTGCGTATCTTGCTAATTAAGAAATAGGAATGTGTTTCTTATGGTCGTAAAACGTCCATGAGCCTGCAGCCCCAGTGTTTATGCGGCTTTCCGGGATTTTCATAAAAAACGCATTTTTCTCCACAAAAAGCCCATGGTCATAAAACGTCCATGGATATTTTTGTCATGGTCGTAAAACGTCCATGGGCTTTTTTTAATTGATTTGTCTCGAAAATTTTTATCACCGAGTACAGAAAAGAGGAAAGTATTGATGGAAAAAGAAAATAAAAAAGCAACTGCCTCTGAGAAACTGACGAAGGTAGTTGCCATTCGAATTTCTCAAACTGATTATGATATTTTTTTAGAAAAAGCAAAAATGTAAAATCCGGAATCCACAAAAATAAATATTTCAAAATACTTATGCAGCGTTTTACACGATTCCACAATTTCAAATTTTCATTTTTTAAAAAAGAATTTTCGTCAAGTCGAACAGGCCTTACTCAATATTGACAGCAAACTTTTGCAGATCGAAAAAAATTCGGCAGGATCTTTTTATCCGGAAGAAATGTTGGAAAAAATCTCTGAATGTAAACGGCAGCTTGAAAAATTAGAGTTTGATTTTCAAAAATTGGAAGAGGAGATTTCAAAATGGCAATCACCAAACTGAGTCATGTCAAAGAACGGAAATCCGGAAATCCTAACGCAGGACTCTATAATTGCATTGATTATATTTTGAATCCTGACAAAACAGAAGAGCGTTATATCGGAGGAAACGCGGGTTCCACTACACAGGAAGTATATAACCGGATGATGGCAACAAAACAAGAATTTCGCAAATTGGATGGCCGACAATGTTATCACTTCATTATTAGTTTCGCACCAGGCGAAACGGATGCTATCACCTGCTTCAATATTGCTCAGGATTTTTGTGAAAAATATCTCGCCGGAAAATATGAATACGTTTTTTCTGTCCATACAGATCACGCGCATATGCACGCTCACATAGTTTTTAATTCTGTCAGTTTAGTAGACGGAGTAAAGTATCATTATTCAGATGGACAGTGGAAGAGTAACATTCAACCGATAACGGATCAGCTTTGCGAAAAATATGGACTGAAAAAATTGACTTACGTTCCAGGAAAAAGAAAAGGCGTTGATTATGGAACATGGAGGGAAAAGAAAGATCCATCCGGAAGTCAACGATTACGTGAAGCTATTGACATGGCAATAGCGCAATCTGATTCCTACGATGATTTTCTTTCTATAATGAGGAAGTCATATCAAGTAAAAATTGGGTTTTCACAAAAATGGAATTCTGAATATCTTTCATTTAAAGATTTTAAAACTCCGGCCGGACGATACCGTAGAAATTACGTTCTTGGAAAATCATACACTGTCGCAAGT
>OJNN01000687.1_pt1 | contig 14039 bp, 8 predicted proteins | sample 1597851 | NCBI WGS metagenome assembly OJNN01 (sample SAMN01915222, study PRJEB22387) | human gut metagenome | isolation source: stool | host: Homo sapiens | place: USA | reverse complement strand
CGACATAAGGCCTGACTGCCGAACTACTCATATAAAACACATGACTCATTTCGTTTTTATTCGATACACTCGCCTGTTTGCCAGCAGTCGCGCTAACTCACCCTGCGGGTTCAGACAAGGGCTTAGTGCTGACAGCTAGAGTGTATCTCATTACGAAACTACATGAATGTCATTGCTTATTATATGAGTAGTTCGGCAATCAGACTTGTGTCTGTTATATATAACAAGATCAGATTAAAATGAATAAAATACCCAGTAATATTTCTAAGAATGAATAGTGGATTTTCATTGTGGGATCCGGAAGTTATTGATATAATTAATTTAACTGCGAATAAGAAGGATTGTTTCAGTAAAATCATGGTATGAGGGGATGGTATTACCGGAACGGCTTTTGAGAAAAAGGAAGGAGAAGGTATGAGCAGACAAAGGGACAAATGGGTTACAAGGGTCATAGCATGGATGCTGTCATTTGCAATGGCAGTAAGCCTTGTAGTGATTCCTTCGGACAAGACAGAGGCAGCGGAGGAGACGATTGCTTTGTCTTACAGTACGGATCAGGTGACAGCAAGTGGAAATGCGGATAATCAGGTCAGCCTTGATCTTGGAAAAGGTGGTTACAGCGATCTGTCAGAGCTTAAGAGTGCGGGGCTTACCAAGCTTCGTGTCAGCTTCGAGGTATCATCAGCCAGCGGAACAGGAAATGTTGGTGGACAGGCGTTTGTAAACGCGAAAGGAACATGGAAGGGTGAATGGGTCAATGTGAATGCAGGCTCCGGCACTCAGACCGTAGAACTGGATCTGACACAGTTCTATAGCAAATCCGGTCAGTTATATAATTTTGGTTTTCAGTTTGAGAACGTAACAAGTATCACATACAAGATCACAGAGGCTGTACTGGTAAAATCAGACAGCAGTTCAGGAAGTGAATCAGGTGGTGATTCCGGTTCTTCTGATTTTGGAACAGAGAGAGATTACTCATCAGGCGTAACAGCAACTGTGGCGAATCAGGGATCACCAAGTACTGACTGGTCAGGCTTTGAAATGACGATCAGCAATAATACAGGCGCATCGATCTGCGACTGGATCGTAGTGCTGCAGGTACCATCCGGTACGGCTTCGGCATTTAAGTGTTGGAATGCAACCTTTGTGGCAGATGGTGATACGATCTATATGTATCCGATGAAGAGTGGTGCAAATGCAGTCCTTGCGGCAGGAACGATGAAGAAGGACATACCGGGTGGCGGTTTCTCGTCAAAATATATTGATGCATCCAGTATTCAGGTAAAAGCCGTTTATTATAACAAAGGGACCTCTTCTTCTGTGGATTATTCCAAGGGCGAGACAAATGATGATAATACAGGCGGCTCCAGCGGTTCCGGTGGAACTTCATCCGGTGATACCACAACAAATAAAGATCTGGATGTAGAATTCAACTATGCAAAGGCATTGCAGGAAAGCCTGTATTTCTATGATGCAAATATGTGTGGCAATCTGGAAGGAACCTGCGCACTTTCTTGGCGTGGAAACTGTCACACTTATGATGCAAATGTGACATACACAAAGAATGGAAAGACCTACAATGTAGATGCTTCCGGCGGCTTCCATGATGCAGGCGATCATGTGAAATTCGGACTTCCACAGGGATATGCAGCATCTATGCTCGGAATGAGCTATTATCAGTTCAAGGAAGCATTTGACGAGCTTGGTCAGAAGGAGCATCTGAAGAAGATCACAGATTATTTCTGCGATTACTTTAAGCGGTGTACGGTATATGAGGGAGATCAGGTTATCGCATTCTGCTATCAGGTAGGTGACGGTAATACAGATCATGGTGTATGGACAGCACCGGAAACTCAGACTTTATATCGTCCGGCATTCTTTGCAGATGCGAGCAATCCGGCTACCGATGAAGTGAGTGTTGCGATCGCAGCACTGGCATTGAACTATATTAACTTTGGAAATGATGAGGATTTAAAGACAGCAAAGGATCTCTTTACATTTGTAAAGAATAATAATAAAGCATGTGCAACTGATGGGGCATCAACATTTTATGCATCTACGTCATATGGTGATGACTATGCACTTGCAGCAAGTGCACTTGCTGTCGCAACAGGAGATGCCTCATATAAAGCAAACATTGATGCATCTGCCGTTAATACAGGATGGGTACTTGACTGGGCAAATACCGGAGCGTTGGCATGTATGCTTCAGAAGGATACCGAAAAACTCAAAAGCATTACAGAGGTCTGCACGAACAAGAGTAAGATCGATGGAGTATTTAACTGTGTCAGTGACTGGGGCTCCTGCAGATACAGTGCAGCAGAACAGTTTACCGGTCTGGTATATGATAAGCTGACAGGAACAACAACATATGCAGACTGGGCAACCAGCCAGATGAACTATATGTTAGGAGATAATCCGAATAAACGATGCTATATCGTAGGCTATAATGAGAACTCCAGTAAATATCCGCATCACAGAGCGGCATCCAGATCGACAGATTCAAAGATTATAAACAGCAATCATTATACATTGCTTGGAGCATTGGTAGGCGGACCCGGGGCGAATGGAACCTATAAAGACGACCAGGGAGATTATTATTGCAATGAAGTAGCGCTTGATTATAATGCCGGACTGGTTGGTGCGGCGGCAGGACTTTATCTGGTTCACAAGAATGATAAGACAGTAAAGTTATCTTATGCAAAGAAGAATGCAACGAATTACAGTACAAAGACAGCATCTGCTACAGAGCTTGGTGCTGTAGGCGTGAAGACTTATTATGGAACAAATTCCGGTGGTGATACAGAGGAAGAAGTAAAGGCAACAGCTATCAAACTGGATAGCCTGATCGTAGAATTAACAGAAGGACTTGATATTACGATCCGTGCAACGGTTACTCCAAAGACTGCGGAACAGAAGGTAACATGGAAATCTGAAAATGAGAAGGTAGCGACCGTTTCAGAAACAGGAAAGGTAACTGCGGTCGGAGCAGGTGAGACAACTGTGACAGCGACAACGACAGATGGAACAAATCTCACAGCAAGCTGCAGGGTGACAGTAAAGGCTGCACCAAAGGCAGAATTTGTTACAGATCAGACATCTTTAACCTGTGATCCTGTTATTTATGGATATGAAGCAGGATCGACAGCATCATTTGTATTAGAGAATGAGGGAAATGATACAGGATTTGTGACGATAGCGTTAGAAAAAGGCACAGACAGCCCATTTGAAATATCCGGCGATACATCGATAAAGGTTGCAGCGTCAGATAAGACAACAGTGGGTATCGCATTAAAGACAGGTAAGGATGCAGGCTCTTACAGTGACAATCTGTTGATAGAGGCAGATAATGGACAGTCCTTTAAGATTCCGGTATCTGCAACGGTTGAGAAATGTCCGGTAACGGGTATTACATTCCCGACAGCAGGAGCGATCGTGGCAGGACAGACACTGGCAGATTCTAAGCTGACCGGTGGAGATGAGACCTATGGAACATTTGCATGGGCAGATGCAACAGCAAAACCGGAACGAGGAACGTATCAGGGCCAGGTGGTGTTGACCCTTCGTTCCGATGCGAAGAGGAATTATGCATTTGACCGGATTACAGGGTATGATGCGGCAGCAGGCACGATCACACAGAATGTGACCGTAATAGTCAGCAGAGCAGGACTTCCGGCTATCACGTTCCCGGAGGCTTCTGATCTGGTATATGGACAGACACTTTCAGATTCTGTGCTGACAGGTGGTTCTGCAGAGTACGGAACATTTGCATGGAGCACCCCGGATGTGAAGATGGGTGAACAGGAAGTAGCAAATGAAACCAATCAGTATGAAGTTGTATTTACATGGAGTGATGCAAGCAAGAAGCAGTATCAGATCGAGGATACAGATGAGGATGCTGTATATAAGAAAATGGTTTCTGTAAAGGTACAGAAGGCAGAACAGACAGCGGTTCCGGATAGTGTGGCACTTCTTGCAAGAACAAAGGATACGATCCGGATCTCAGGTCAGGCAGGTATCCGGTATTCAGTGGATGGTACAACGTGGAAGCAGGCAGCTTCAAATGGCGAAACAATTGAATTTACAGGTTTGCGAAGCTTTACAAAGTATACGGTTTCAGCCGGATATACGGAAACCACAACGACAAATGCCGGAAAAACAGTAGAATTGCTTACGGTATATACACTTGTTCAGGATCCGTATACGATCGATATAGCAAAGATTGCGGACAAAGAATATCAGGATGCATTACGGACAGATGATGGCAGAACAACAGTCAGCTATACAGAACCGGTTCTTAGACTTACAGAGGATGGCAAAGACTATGTGATCACAGGAAAGAATAGGGAGCTTGTTATTAAGGCAGGTGGAGCAACAAAGATAACATTGGATCAGGCGGAGGTCGGAGCTATTGAGATCACCGAAAATGCTGGTGGTAAGACCGAGATCGTGAGAAAAGGAACGATAACGATCGCAGGTAATGTCGAGACAGACGGCGGACTTGTGATCAATGGTGACGGAACGCTTATGGTTTCCGGTAAGATATCTGCGACCGGTGACATAACGATCAAAGGCGGAAAGGTATCGGTTGATGGAGGAGTCTTAGTAGGCGGCACAGTTCTGATCCGGGATACAGAGCTTGTCGCAGGTACAGATGAGACAGGAACGGCGATCAAAGCAGATACTGTACGGATCGAGGATTCCAAGGTAACGGTCGGAGCGAATCAGGATACGAAGAATCCACCGATCAAATCAGACAATATTATTCTGGTCGGAGACAATACAGTAGCATCCTCTTCAGGTTCAAAGGATATCTTTTCGTCGAAACCAAAGGATGAAAATGGAGATGAGATCCCGGATACGATCCTGATCGAGAAGATCACGTTAAACAAGACCAGCGTGGTATTAAATATTGGTGATACAGAACGGATCGCAGTAGCGGCCGTTATACCGGCAAATGCAACACTGAAGACATTTGACTGGAAGAGCAGCAACGAGAAAGTGGCAAGTGTATCACAGACCGGTGAAGTGAAGGGAGTAAGTGCCGGAACTGCAGTTATTATGGTAACAGCGAAGGACGGAAGTGGTGTTACAGGCTCCTGCACCGTTACGGTAAAGAAGAAAGAAACTGTAACACCGACACCAACACCGAATCCGGAAAAGCCGACGACCGAGAAACCTACGATCGAAAAGCCGACGACCGAGAAACCAACAACCGAAGAACCAAAGAAGACGGTCAAACCGGCAAAGGTCAAGATCCAGGCAGCAACCAAAAAGATCGCTCCGGGCAAGAAACTGACCTTAAGGGCAACGGTTACACCTAAGAAAGCAACAAATAAGAAAGTAAAATGGACGATCCGTAAATCGGATAAGAAGTATGCTTCTATCAACAGCAAGGGTGTTCTGACAGTTAAGAAAGCTGCCAAGGGTAAGACGATCAAGGTAACCGCAACAGCAGTCGGTAACAGTAAGGTGAAAGCAACTTATACTGTTAAAGTCATGAAAAAGGCAGTTAAGAAGGTTACGATCACATCAAAGAAAAAGACTGTGAAGAAAGTAACGATCAAGAAGAAACAGTCCGTAACCTTAAAAGCAAATCTGACTCCGACAAAGGGAATCAGTAAAGAGGTGACTTGGATCTCCGGTAATCCGAAGATTGCAAAGGTAACAGCCAAGGGTAAGGTAACCGGAAAAAAGAAGGGAACGGTTAAGATCACGGCAAAAGCAAAGGACGGAAGCGGTAAGAAAGCAACCATTACCCTTAAAGTAAAATAATCTTTTCCATTTGTAACAGGTGGAAACAGACAATACGATGGCGGAAGAATGATCAGATCCTGTAAAATATAAAAAACAGATTTGATAGATGCTTCCGCCGTCTTGTGTTTTGAAAACGGGTATGCTATAATGTGGACGCTTGTAGGTTGATTTCAGTATGTCTGGATAAAAGCATCGGAAAAAGAAAGCCTGCATAAGTCAAAAGAGTAAATAAAACAGAAGGAGAGTGCCATATGGAATTGATATACAGAAGTACAAGAAATGCAAATGAAACAGCGACCGCATCAGAAGCGATCTTAAAGGGTCTTGCAAATGAAGGAGGATTATTTGTTCCTGACAGTATTCCTGCTCTTGATGTCAGCCTTACAGATCTGGCGCAGATGAACTATCAGCAGGTTGCTTATGAAGTAATGAAGCTGATGTTTACAGATTTTACAGAAGAAGAGTTAAAGCATTGTATCAATTCAGCATATGACAAGAAGTTTGATACACCGGAGATCGCACCACTCGTACATAAAGCAGGTGCATATTATCTGGAATTATTCCACGGCTCAACAATCGCATTTAAGGATATGGCATTATCCATTCTTCCTTATCTGCTTACAACATCCGCAAAGAAGAATCATGTAAAGAACGAGATCGTTATTCTGACAGCTACTTCCGGTGATACAGGAAAGGCAGCACTTGCAGGATTTGCAGATGTACCGGGAACAAAGATCATCGTATTTTATCCAAAGCATGGTGTAAGCCCGATCCAGGAGAAGCAGATGGTAACCCAGAAGGGTGAAAACACATTTGTCGTAGGAATTACAGGCAACTTCGATGACGCACAGACAGGTGTTAAGAAGATGTTCTCAGATGAGAAGCTTGCTTCATACATGGACGAGAAAGGATATCAGTTCTCATCAGCTAATTCAATCAATATCGGACGTCTGGTTCCGCAGATGGTTTATTATGTATATGCATATACAAGACTGGTTAAGGACGGAACGATCAAGGCTGGCGACAAGATCAATGTTGTTGTACCAACCGGTAACTTTGGAAATATCCTTGCAGCATATTATGCCAAAGAAATGGGACTTCCGATCGCGAAGTTCGTATGTGCATCAAATGATAACAAGGTATTATATGATTTCTTTACAACAGGTACTTATGACAGAAATCGTGAATTTATCTTAACAACATCACCATCTATGGATATCCTGATCTCAAGCAACTTAGAGAGACTGATCTACAAGATCGCAGGAAATGATGCAGAGAAGAATGCAGCACTGATGAAGCAGTTAAGCACAGAAGGTGTATATACGATCACAGATGAGATGAAAGCAAAGCTTGCTGAATTTGCGGGCGGTTATGCAACAGAAGCAGAAACCTCGGCAACGATCAAGAAAGTATATGAGTCGGATTCTTATATCATGGATACACATACAGCAGTAGCAGCAACCGTATATGACAAGTATGTAAAAGAAACAGGAGATAAGACTCCTACGGTTATCGCTTCTACAGCAAGCCCATACAAGTTTACAAGAAGTGTTATGGAATCTATCGACGAAGCTTATGCAGCAAAGAGTGACTTTGAATTAGTCGATGAGCTCTGCAAGTTATCCGGTGTAAAGGTTCCACAGGCGATTGAGGACATCCGTACAGCTCCTGTTCTTCACGACACAGTATGTGACAAAGAAGAAATGGAGAGCGTCGTAAAGAAGTTCTTAAACATCTAAAAACAGATGCCGGTCAGATATGACAGACAATACAGAAACAGAATAACTGACAGTTCATTAATACCATCCTGTCACTAAACAAAACTAGGAAAACACGCGCATGAAGGGCATTTTCCTATATGCGCGTTTTTTACATAGGAATGTTATATTGCACAGCTGTCAGCTTGTACGATGTAATCGCCCGACTTGTTTCGTTTCTATTCGACCTGCACGCCTATTTGTCAGCAGTCGCCCAAACTCACCCATACGGGTTCAAACATGGGCTTGGTGCTGACAGCTAGTGCAGGTCTCATAACGAAACTACACAAATGTCGATGCTTATTACATCGTACAAGCTGACAACTGTGTAATATAACATTCGAAAATAAAAGAAAGAGGAAGATATGTACAGTTTAAAGACAAATTCAAGTTTTGACAGCGCGCATTTCCTTGCGGGCTATGAGGGTAAATGCAGAAATCTGCACGGACACCGCTGGACGGTTGAAGTTGAAGTCGGCGGCGAGAAGCTGATGCAGGACGGACAGACCAGAGGCATGGTTGTAGATTTTGGAGATCTGAAAAAGGATCTCAGAAAGAAAACAGAAGAGATGAATCATTGCCTGATCATGGAGAAAGGTACATTGAAGGAAAAGACGATGGAAGCACTGGCAGAAGAACAGTTCCGTATCATCGAGCTTCCGATGCGTCCGACAGCAGAGAATCTGGCAAAGTATTTTTATGAATATATGGCAGATAAGGGATATCAGGTGATTCGTACCACAGTTTATGAGACCCCGACCAATGCAGCGACGTATATGGCATAATAGCAGAAGAAAAACTATATAGCGTAAAATAATATAAGACAAAAAAGACTTAGAATAAATAACAGGCAAGATCAAGGATGTCATAATAGATAAATGACATCGAAGGATATCATATACAAAAAGTAAGAAGGAAATAGAAATGGCAAAATTTAAAGTAGCGGAACGATTTGTCAGCATCAATGGTGAATCCGTAAAAGCCGGAGAATTGGCAGTATTTATTCGTTTTACAGGTTGCAATCTGAATTGCAGTTACTGTGATACCAAATGGGCAAATGAAGCAGATGCCCCATACGAAGAACTGACGGATGAAGAAATCTATGACTATATCAAACGAACCGGAGTCAGAAACGTGACATTAACCGGTGGAGAACCATTGATCCAGAAGGATATCGATAAGCTGCTCCTGATGCTGGCGATGGATGAGGAGCTTCAGGTAGAAGTAGAGACAAACGGAAGTGTTGATATCGCAGAGTTTAAAGCACTGACAGACCGGGCAGCATTTACACTTGATTATAAGCTTCCGGGAAGCGGAATGGAAAGTAATATGTGCTTTTCAAATTATAACTACATTGATAAGAAGGATGCGGTAAAGTTCGTATCCGGCTCGATCAAGGATCTGGAAACAGCAAGAGACATTATTCATGAATGGGCATTGGATATCAAATCAAACGTCTATATCAGTCCTGTATACGGTAAGATCAATCCGGAGGATATCGTTGATTTTATGATCGAGAATGAAATGAATGGTGTAAAATTACAGTTACAGCTTCATAAGTATATCTGGGATCCGGAGATGCGCGGAGTGTAAAACGGATGAAACCGCAGATATCGATATTAACATATTATTTGGATAATAGATTAAGAGTAATAAGAGAATGGAGTAGAAATGGCAATTGATAAAGAAGCAATAAAGGAGCATATACGTGGAATCCTTGTAGCACTTGGTGATGACCCTGACCGGGAAGGCTTAAAAGAGACACCGGACCGTGTTGCGCGAATGTATGAAGAAGTATTTGAGGGAATGAATTATACCAACGATGAGATTGCTGAGATGTTTGGCAAGACATTCAAAGAGGAAGATGCAGCACATACAAGTGATATGGTATTCGTAAAGGATATCGAGGTGTTTAGCTACTGCGAACATCATATGGCATTGATGTATGATATGAAGGTGTCAGTGGCATACATCCCACATGGCAGGGTCTTGGGACTCAGCAAGATCGCACGGATCGCAGACATGGTAGCGAAGCGGTTGCAGCTTCAGGAGCGGATCGGATCCGATATCGCATATGTGGTTGGAAAGGCAGCAGGCTCACCGGATGTAGCCGTATTGATCGAGGCCAATCATAGCTGCATGACAGCAAGGGGCATTAAGAAGCCGGGAACGAAGACCTATACAACGACGTTCCGCGGTGCATTTGAGAATGATGTGAATTTACAGAATAAAGTATTGATGATGAACCGATAGGAGGATATGAAAGATGCAGAATTTGAAGAACAGAGATGAAGCAGTTGTTGTATTCAGTGGTGGACAGGACAGTACGACCTGTTTGTTATGGGCACTTAAGAAGTATAAAAAAGTATACGCAGTATCATTTGACTATGGACAAAAGCATATAAAAGAATTAGAATGTGCAAAGAAGATTGCTGAAAAATTTGGAGTAGAGCATCATATTCTGGATATGAGTCTGTTGAATCAGCTTGCACCAAATTCATTGACAAGAAGTGAGATGAAGGTAGACGAGAATGCACCGGAGGTCGGTACACCGAATACATTTGTAGATGGAAGAAATATGGTATTTCTGACATTTGTAGCGATCTATGCGAAGCAGAAGGGCGTCAGCGACATTATAACCGGTGTCAGCCAGAGTGATTTCTCCGGCTATCCTGACTGCAGAGATATTTTCATCAAATCATTGAATACAACACTGAATCTTGCGATGGACTATGAATTCGATATTATCACACCATTGATGTGGATCGATAAGATGGAGACCTGGAAGCTGGCAGATGAACTCGGCGGACTCGATGTTATCAGAGATATGACCCTTACCTGTTATAATGGTATTCCGGGCGAAGGATGCGGTCACTGTCCATCCTGTAAGCTCAGAAAAAAAGGATATGATCTCTACATGGAATATAAAAAGAATCACAATGCATAAAGCATAAACCGGACGGGAACAGCACAATCGGATAAATGCGTTCCTGTAAACAGTAATGAGGTATGATTATGAAAAAAATGCTGTTTATTGTAAATCCCAAAGCGGGACGAACAACTTTGAAGAATTGTCTTATAGATGTCATAGATATCTTTTGCAAGAAAGACTATGAAGTCAGAATTTATCTGACACAGGGAGTCGGTGATGCTGCCCGTGTCGTAAAAGAAGAAGGAGAGAACTACGATGTGATCGTATGTGCCGGAGGTGACGGAACTCTTGGTAATACGGTTACGGGATTTATGGAATGTGGACTGAATCGGCCGCTGGGGTATATCCCATGTGGCTCGACAAATGATTATGCCAGAAGCCTTGAGATTCCGAAGGAAGCAATCGAGGCAGCGGAACAGCTTGTCGCGGCCGCACCTTTTTCGGTAGATGTCGGAGAACTGAATAAGAATTATTTTGTCTATGTTGCGGCGTTTGGCATTTTTTCGGATACATCTTATGCAACCCCTCAGAATATGAAGAATATTTTAGGACATGCTGCATATGTATTACAGGGTATGAAGAGTCTTGTAAATGTTCCGACATATAATCTGAAGATTGAATTTAATAACCAGACATATACCGGTGAGTTCATGTTCGGTATGATATCGAATTCAGTATCGGTTGGTGGATATAAGAGTCTGACCAGCCATGGAGTTGAATTCGATGATGGCTTGTTCGAAGGAGTTCTGATCCGTAAGATCCAGAATTTTGCAGATCTCCAGAGAATCATCAATTCGCTGCTCCTTGGAAATACAAATGAGACGAATATGGTGGCATTCCGTACGAATCGTGTTGTGATCGAGAGCGAAGAGCCGATCGCATGGACCCTGGATGGTGAATATGGTGGAGAATATACCAGATCAGAGATATCGGTTCACAGACGGGCAATCGCTCTACTGGTATCACCGGAAGAAGAAAAAGAAGAAGTTAAGTAGTTCAAACTGAGTTGAAAGAAAGAGGTTTACAGTTATGGGTAAATATTTTGGAACAGATGGATTCAGAGGTGAAGCAAATAAGGATCTTACTGTACAGCACAGCTTCAAGGTCGGACGTTATCTTGGCTATTATTATGGCAAGAAGAATCCGGAAGGTAAGGCAAAGGTGGTTATCGGTAAGGATACCAGACGTTCAAGTTATATGTTTGAATATGCGCTGGTCGCAGGCTTAACGGCAAGTGGTGCAGATGTATATCTGATGCATGTAACACCGACACCGAGTGTTTCCTATATTGTCAGAACCGATGGTTTTGACTGTGGAATCATGATCTCGGCAAGTCATAATCCATACTATGATAATGGTATCAAGATCATCAATGGCATGGGTTACAAATTAGAGGCTGCGGTTGAAGAAGAGATTGAGCGTTATATCGATGGTGAGATTCCGGAGATTCCGCTGGCTACAAAAGAAAATATCGGATGCACGGTTGATTACTCCATGGGAAGAAATCGTTACATGGGATACCTGATGACGATCCCTACCCGATCCTTTAAGAATATGAGAGTTGGACTGGACTGCGCAAACGGTGCAGCCTATCAGGTTGCAAAGGCAGTATTTGATGCACTCGGAGCAAAGACCTATGTGATCAATAATGATCCGGACGGAACCAATATCAATACAAATTGTGGATCTACCCACATTGAGGGACTGCAGAAGTTTGTAGTAGAAAAAGGACTGGACGTAGGATTTGCTTATGACGGTGATGCAGATCGTTGCCTGTGCGTTGATGATAAGGGCGAGTTAGTAGACGGAGATAAGATCCTGTATGTTTGCGGACGTTATATGAAGGAACGCGGAGAACTGAATAAGAATACGATCGTAACAACGATCATGTCAAACCTTGGCTTATATAAAGCATTGGATAAGAAGGGAATCTCCTATGATAAGACAGCAGTCGGTGACAAATATGTATTTGAATCCATGATGGAGCATGGATATTCTATCGGCGGCGAACAGTCAGGACATATCATCTTCTCCAAATATGCAACGACCGGAGATGGTGTATTGACGTCTTTGAAGATCATGGAAGTTATTCTGGAACGCAAATGTAAATTATCAGAGTGCTTTAAGAGCCTGACAATCTTCCCGCAGCTTCTGGTAAATGTAAAGGTATCCAGTAAGGATGCGGTTATGAATGATCCGGATGTGCAGGCATTAAATCAGAAGATCGCAGAGGAGCTTGGTTCTGACGGAAGACTTCTTCTTCGCCAGAGCGGAACAGAACCGCTTATCCGTGTTATGGTAGAAGCAGAGAGTGATGAACTCTGCAACAAATATGTATATCAGATGGTAGATCTGATCAAAGAGAAAGGTTATGCAATATAGAGAAAATGGCTGTTAATTTCCGGAATAATTTTTCACATTCCAACATTGACAGAAAAACAGAAAACGTATAAAGTCTTAGTGTGTTAAAAAATAAAATACGAGAGGCAAAACATGAACGAGAATATAAGATCCCATTATTTTGAGAATGATGACAAGATGCATGAAGAATGTGGTGTTTTCGGAATGTATGATTTTGACAACAATGATGTTGCAACCTCCATTTATTATGGATTGTTTGCATTGCAGCATCGAGGACAGGAGAGCTGTGGTATCGCAGTATCAGACACGGAAGGTCCCAAGGGGAAGGTAAGCTCCATGAAGGGCATGGGTCTGGTAAACGAGGTGTACACACCGGAATCCTTTGAGAAATTAAAAGGAAATATCGGTGTCGGACATGTCAGATATTCAACTGCCGGCGCGAGTACGATAGAAAATGCTCAGCCATTAGTCTTAAACTATGTAAAAGGTACACTTGGTCTTGCACACAACGGTAATCTGATCAATGCGCCGGAGCTTCGTAAGGAACTGGCACTTACAGGTGCGATCTTCCAGACGACGATCGACTCCGAGGTAATTGCTTATCATATCGCAAGAGAACGTGTGAACAGTGCAAGTGCCGAGGAAGCAGTTATGAAAGCACTCAGAAAAGTGAAGGGATCTTATTCACTTGTAGTAATGAGTCCAAGAAAGCTGATCGGAGCCAGAGATCCGTTTGGATTCCGCCCGCTCTGTATCGGAAAACGTGATAATGCCTATATCCTTGCATCGGAAAGCTGCGCCCTTGATACGATCGGTGCAGAATTTATCCGTGATGTAGAGCCCGGAGAGGTCGTAACGATCTCGCCTGAGTATGGTATTCAGTCCTATAAGGATATGTGTCAGGAGAAGCATGCAAGATGTATCTTTGAATATATCTATTTTGCCCGTCCGGATTCCGTATTTGACGGAATGGGAATCTATGAATCCCGACTGATCGCGGGAAGATGTCTTGCAAAGGACAGTCCGGTAGATGCAGATATGGTTGTAGGTGTTCCGGAATCGGGAAATGCAGCAGCTCAGGGATATTCACTGGAATCCGGCATTCCATACGGAACGGCATTTGTCAAGAATGGCTATGTCGGCAGAACATTCATTAAGCCACAGCAGAGCCAGAGAGAGTCCAGTGTCCGCGTGAAGTTAAATGTATTAAAAGAAGCGGTAAAGGGCAAGCG
>OJNN01000678.1_pt1 | contig 14132 bp, 9 predicted proteins | sample 1597851 | NCBI WGS metagenome assembly OJNN01 (sample SAMN01915222, study PRJEB22387) | human gut metagenome | isolation source: stool | host: Homo sapiens | place: USA | reverse complement strand
ATAATACGTTATACACTCGTAAATTAAGTTGGCATGTTTTGACCCCAACATCATTATTAAGCCATTAATACAGATTAATAGCCATATAAAAAGAACCATGTCCGTACCGGATATGGTTCTTTTTGTACACAGAAATCAGTTGAGGTAAAGTAAATTATCACGCTTAACGTACAGTCTTAATATAATTGTTGTAGATATCCCAGAGAATATCATTGTCTGCCAATGAATCCATTCCTGTCGCAAGTCTTACGCCGTCCTCCCTGCCGTCATAGATACACCATTTTCCGTTAAATTTAATCACGGCAAGGGTGAGCTTGTCTGTCTTGTCGACGGTATCGCCTGTCTTGTTGCAGAGAACATATCTGCCGGTAATGTAGTAGCCGGAGCTTAAGCTGAATTTTATGCAGCTTTCACAGCGGGAGCGTATTATATCACATAGTGATGAAGCCCGTCTGTAGGAGATTCCCATGGAATCGGCGAAGGTCTGGATGTCCTCTTTTCCCATGTTATCGATAGTGTCAATTATCTGCTGATAGGATGTGGCCTGGGCTTCAATTTCATTGTAGATAATGGCAAGCTGGCTGTCATCCATCTTGTCCTTGGTTCCTGTTGTGTCGAACTTCATTTTTATGTCGCTTCCACCCGAGGCGGCATTATCACGATAATATTCTTCAAGCTGTGCCGGAAGATTTTCAAAATAATTATAATAGGTGTCGGAGTTGGCAATTATCTTGTATGCCTGACTGTAGGCTTTTCTGTCCGATGATGAATAGATAAGCTTTAACAGCTTATGTGTATCTGTTTCACGATTGTTATAAATGCTGCAGATGTCCCGCACAGGCCGCATGTAGTCGACATTGCGTATCAGGGCAAATATGCCGAAGGAGGCAGCACATATAAGAATGATGGTGAGAGCTGCTATTATTATTTTTTTGGCAGGGCCTGATTTGGCATTGGCGGCTTCCTTATGATGGTGGTGATGATGCGGCTGCAGGTTTTCGTTTTCATGTATCTCGTTTTCAATGTTCATGTTCTTCCTCCGTAATAGCGTGGCTTTCTATAATATAGTTGATGGTGTTGTAAAGGTATGGCTTAAGACCATCAATATCCAATGGGTCATTGTAGAGAATGGCGCTGTAGGATATTGAACTGATAAGCTCTATTATCATGAAAAGCATTATCTCAGGTTCCTTAAACTGTATACCGGAACGCTCGATGAGTGAATAGTACGCCTGCCGGAAATCTATTGAATCATCGGCGCTGTTGGTTGTCAGAGCTTTTTTGAAAATAGCCCAGCTTAAGTTCTTTGATATAAAGGTCAGCAGAGCTTTATTCTCGGTGAACTGGTTGATGACATTGTCCGCAATAAAGAGAAATGTCTTTTTGAAACCTTCAAGCCCCGAGTACTGCTCCTCAATCCGGGATTCTTTTAAAGCCTCCAATGCCTTGCTCAGGACAAGCCCGGACTGGTGGCTTATAAGCTTATTGCGGATATCATATTTATCCTTAAAATAGAGATAGAAGGTTCCCTTTGCAATGCCTGCCTGTTCTGATATCTCGGAAATGCTTGTTTTATTGACTCCCTTTGTTGTGAACAGCTCAAATGCTGTGTTAAGCAGCGAGAGCCTTTTGTGCTGCTTATTTTCTTCAGCCTTACCCATAATAATGTTCCTTTCAAAATAACCCTTTTTCTATTTTACCCCATTTCAGCTATTTTTCAAATTAAAAATTATTATTTTTTAAATAAAATGCGGCAAAGCTTAGCAATTCAATATGAAATAGCTGGAAAAGTATCCGGGCAGGTGTTACAATAATATATTATAGTATTTTAAGGATTACGGCAGATTGTATATATTAAGGGTTGAAGGAAGGGCAGGCAGATAATGATTGTACTAAAGAGCACGGCAGAGCTGCACCTTGTTTTTAATAAATTGATAAAGACGCTTTCTGTTCCCGTTGAGTGGAATGGAAATTTTGTCATTTCCGGTAATTTTCTGATACTTCCAGGAAAGGAGCGCTCGGTTATATTCAATTATGATACAAGAAGGGTGACTACCAATCTTTCGGATGATAGGCTAAGCCGGAAAGTGCCGGAGCCTATAAGGGAGGGTTCGGGTCTTATAAATATTTTTAACCTTGTGCTCTATGCATTCGGAAAGTGGGGAGCACTTAAAGGTATAACGGTTGAGAAGGATTATAAGAAGATAAACACGCTTGTTGGTGCGGTGTTCGGTGCCTATGGTGTGTCAGCCGACTATACTGAACAGCACTGCTTCTGGTATAAAGATGGAACAAGAATCACGTATGAGGATGTAATCCAGCTTGCGATTGAGAGCGAACACAGACAGCCTGAGTCTGAGGAGGATATAGAGGAGGAGACAGGTCTGTGGCACAGCACAACCTGGAAGCTTGATAACCAGAGCTTCATATTCGAGAAGCTGCCGATGGCACAGCGCAGAAAAGGAAGAATAGGACACAACTTTTACAAGGTAGGCTATGCCTGCCCTCACTGCGGTGAGAAGCTGTACATGGCATCCTTTTCCGGCAGGGAAAAGCCTGTTATCGACACAGTGGAGGGACGTGTACAGCTTGCGCGCGCCTTCTTCTGTCCGTCCTGTGTCATATTCTACACCCCACTTCCGGAAGCAGGGCTTGAGGATGAGGAGGTTTATTATCTGGATTTTGATGGCGATAAGACCGCCGGGAATGACTACATGGAGATGCTTGGAAGGCTGGGAACACGGGAGGTCAACGGTGATTTCAACAAATACGTTGACCGCGTCAATGATGAAGGCAGAACAACAACCAGACAGTCACTTAACGGAATCGACAAGGGAATAAGCGATGAGCGGAGAAGCCTGAACGGAATCGACAAGGGAATAAAGGATGACAGAAGAAGCCTTAACGGAATTGACAAGGGGATAAAGGATGACAGAAGGAGCCTTAACGGAATTGACAAGGGGATAAGCGATGACAGAAGGAGCCTTAACGGAATCGACAAGGGGATAAGCGATGACAGAAGAAGCCTGAACGGAATCGACAAGGGAATAAAGGATGACAGAAGGAGCCTGAACGGAATCGACAAGGGGATAAAGGATGACAGAAGGAGCCTTAACGGAATCGACAAGGGGATAAGCGATGACAGAAGTGACCTTAACGGAATCGATAAGGGAATAAGCGATGACCGCAGAAGTCTTAACGGTGTAAGAAAATTCGATGATGAGAATGAACAGATATCAGATAAGGTTTCCGGCAATCCGGACAAAGAGGATGTTTTTGACATTGTACATGAGAAAGCTGCTGTAATGGCAGATATAGACGGAACCGGGGAGCTTCATACATACAGGAAGGATACTTCACATGTACGGTGCAAAGACGCAATAAAGTCAAGCAGACGTAAATTAAGGATACGAAGGCTGGCTGTGTTATTTAAGTCATTCAGCATAGTTAAATGGTTCAGACGTAAGGGCTATGGGAAAGCATCGAAGGAGAATTCCGACAAAGAGCTATATAGGAATGCCGAACGTATAAGTGCTCCGGGTGCAGTGACGGCTTCTGATGGAAAGGCAGGGTACACCATGAGAGAGGAGGCTGAAAGCGCTCCGGCTCAGAGAAGGAAGCTTGATGAGCTTCTGGAGAAAACAGGAAATGCCACAAGAAAAGATATTGTTGATTTGCTTGATAAGGTAAAGGCAGGTCATTTTGACAAGACTGTGCAGATGGAATATGCCGGTAAATTGCAGGAGGACATAGCAGCGCTTGACAGGAGACGTATAGATGAAGCCTGCAAGGGATACCTTGACTATAATGGTGAAGAGCTTGAGAAGCTTTATAGTATGATAGAGGAAGAAGAGTTCCTGCCGGAGATTAAGGCAGCAGCACTTGACAGTGTAGCCGGAAGATTATGGAAAATCAGAAACGAGGAGGCAGAGCTTCTTGTAAAGCGCATTAAAAAGAGTCTATGCGAAAATGGTGTGTCTGAGAATCATGCGTTATATTTTTATCCGGCAATGGAGATACTTGAAGGAAGAGCGGATACACATGTTAAAGACCATCTTGAATGCGCAGTGGATTCATATGCACCTGGTCTTGGAAAGTATGAATATCCTGTTATTATGGAGGATACGACTGGAAAACAGAATGGAAAACGTGGTATGTTTATAACACCGGATGCCATATATTATGGTAATTTTTACACGTATGGACATATAATGGCAGAAAATATTGAAAGAATTGGGTCATACACTGGATTTATGGGCAGGTATGTGATAGTATATCTTGACGATGGTTCAAAAATCCGGCTTTCAAGTGTGATTGCTAAGGATGAGCTTGAAGCATACGCCATGACCTTGAATGATTTTGTCATATATCTGAAACAAAAACCGTTTTCGAGAAAGGAGAAGTATCTGGCTAAGGAGAGCCATGATGTAATATGCTGCTTCAGATGCGGCTATGTGTATAAAAATATGAAAGAATGCCCGAAATGTGGATATAAGTTTAATATATAGATATTTTGAATATAATAATTTTAACCTGCCTAGAGGGTGCGGAGGATGAAAGAATGACGTCTGGTAATAGAAGTGACGTAAAAGAAGATGCTTACAGATATGTAGGTGTAACAGATATACAGAAGGAATGCAGGATTCTTTATCTGGCATGTGCTGTGCTGCACGCGGTGATGGCGCTATGCTTTATGAAGCTGGAGATAAATATCATGCTGTATGAGAGTGCTGCTGCTGCGGTATTCTATCTGATCGGAGCGTTTGGAATATGCTATTCCAGACATACAAGAAGATGGATCATTATGTTTGTCATTGAGATTCTTCTCGATGCTGTGCTGGGTCAGCTTGTGCTTGGCTGGGGATATGGATATATACTATACGGAATGATGCTGGTTCCTATAGTGTACTATTTCTTTTACCTTGACAATCAGACACAGAAGACGTATGTGCCCCATTGTATTGCGGTTATAGATCTGCTTGTTGTGACATCAACGGCATTTATTGGCGGAGAATGTAATCTGGTTCCGTATATAGAGGAGAAATATGTTCTTGGAATTTTTATGGCAAACGCTTTATTTTCGATAGCTGCGCTGATTTTTTACTGCAGCAGGTTCATATCGGAAATACACAGCAAGACAAAGCATCTTGCCTATAGGGCAGACTATGATATGCTCACAGGTGTGCTTAACAGGGATGGCTTTATAAATAGGGCGGGAAAAATGCTGAAGAACAATCCTGATACGGAATATATCATGGTATGTTCGGATGTTAAAGATTTCAAGATGATAAATGACATATATGGTGACGAGGTAGGCGACAGGGTTCTTATAAAGGAAGCAGAGCTTATTACACGCTTTGCGGGACCGGGGTCGGTGGCCGGAAGAATAGGCGGTGACAGATTCGCATTATGTATGCCGAAGGAGCATTTTGATGAGTCACAGTTTATAGATAATATTGTAGAGATGAAGAAGGAATTCTCTACAGGATATTACCAGATGTTCATATATATAGGCGTATATGACATAAAGGACAGAAATGAACCGGTAGGCAATATGTGTGACAAGGCAAACATGGCTATTAAGTGCATGAAGGGCAATTATCAGATGGCTGTTGCTTACTATGATGAGGCGATTCTTGAGAAGGAGCTGGAGCAGAAGAAGCTTATTGCCGAGTTCGACCGTGCGCTTGAGAATAATGAGTTCTGTGTTTATCTACAGCCACAGACAGATGCGGATGGATTGTGCCATGGTGCGGAGGCTCTTGTCAGATGGGCACATCCTAAGAGCGGGCTTATGTCTCCGGGCTCGTTCGTGGACTGTTACGAGAGATGCGGCCTGATACACAGGCTTGACGAGTATGTATGGGAGGAGGCCGTTAAGACCTTAAGACGCTGGACGGAGCTGGGGCGCTCTGATCTGCATATTTCCATAAATATTTCCGCAAAGGATTTTTTCTATCTGGATGTATATGAAGTTATCATGGGTCTTGTGGAAAAATATAAGGTCGACATAAAAAATCTCCGTCTCGAGCTTACGGAGACGGCTGTTGTCAATGAGAATGACAATATGGAGGTTATACGCAAGCTGCATGATGCGGGATTTATTATTGAGATAGATGATTTCGGAAGCGGATATTCATCACTTAATATGTTGAAGGATATATGCAGTGATGTGCTTAAGATTGACCGTGAGTTCCTGCGCGAAACTGAGAATGCTGTCAGAAGCAGGGATATTCTTGAAGAGATTATAAGACTCTCCAACAGAATGAATATGACCGTAATCACAGAGGGAGTCGAGACAAGAGAGCAGGTGGACATGCTTACAGATATGGGCTGCCGTGTATTTCAGGGGTATTATTTTTCGAAGCCTATTCCTATACATGAGTTTGAAGACAAATATAATGTTGTGCAGGTAAATTAAATATCTGACATTAAAAAAGAGCGTGCCGGTCAGCATGCTCTTTTTTGCGGTTTGATTATAACTTGCATTATTTAACCATTATTTTTAAGAAAGATCGAGATGGTATATCATATAAAGCACTGAAGGTGAGGACAAATGCTAAAAATATCCAATAAAAAATTAACAAAGCGGATAAATTTGTGAAAAGTGCATAAAAACAGGAAACTAAAATTGTAAAATGAGTTTCTTGCCGTGACACGGATAATATGCTACAATTTAGGAAACTGAAACAATGAAAATAGTTTCCGGTTGTGGCATGACCGATGGAGAAAGCCGCAGTTTGTTTATGGGCGGAAATAAATTGCGTTAACAGTATTTACAATGTTTTTTTTAATGAAAAGCCGCCGGGAAATGGAGATTATACGAGATGGCACAGACAAATATAAAGAATGAGATACTTAATGCCACAATAACGGTTTTTAACAAAAAAGGCATGAAATTTACAATGGATGATGTCGCCAGGGAAGGGGGCATGAGCAAAAAGACCATATATGCAGTGTTTTCTGATAAGCAGGAGCTGGTCTTTTGTATGGTTGATTACTGCTTCGACTCAATTAAGGAGAGCGAGGAGCGGGTGATGAAAAATGCCGGACTTACGACAATGGAAAAGCTTCAGGCAATTCTTGGGGTTTTGCCGGAGGGATATAAGGATATAGATTTTGCCCAGCTGTATATACTGAAGGATAAGTATCCAAGAATCTATACCAGAGTTGAAGAACGCTTAGAGAGCGGGTGGGATATGACCATAGAGCTTCTGAAGCGGGGCATGGATGAAGGCGTGGTGAGGAAGATAGACACCGTGATCGTGAAGGTGATTTTCGAGGCGGCGCTTGAGCAGTTCTTTAAGAGGGATGTGCTTGTAAAGAATCATATAAGCTACAGTGATGCGCTGGCTGAGGTGGTGGACATTATATGTAATGGGATAAAAATCAGGTAATTGCGAAATGAAGTTTGCAAAATCCGGACGTTGTGTAATTTTGCTAGTACCCTTCCGAACACATTAGTTCGACATAGTCGAACTATTACACTCCTTGAAACCAGTAGCGGTACATAAGCGGCTAAAATACAGCCGCTAAGTACATTAGTTCGCTACGCGAACTATTACTGGTTTCAAAAGGTCCGGCAGTGTACTAGCAAAATTACACAACTGTGTATTGACAAATTTATGTTTTGCAATTAGCTAAGAATATAGAGAAGGAGATGCGGCATGGATAAGTCGAAGGTTATTTTTGGTAATAAGATGAGCAGGGCGACGTATAAGAAAGCCGTCCGCGGTAAGAAGGGCTATGTAAAGAAATTCGGGGATGACAGCAATGTTGGCTATGAGCTTATGATAAGAGACAACAAGCACATAGGAGATATTCTCGGCGTGAAGGACATAGTGGTTGCAAGGCCTGGGAAAAATAAAGGCGCACAGACCGAAAAGCCGGATTTTGACATGGAGAAGGGACTGATTGTCGGAAACATAAGGATGGGCTTCGGACATTACAGAATATCCATGGCGATAGCCTCAGCGGCACACAGCATGGGGTATACGCCGTACTGGATGGATTTAAATTCTTTTCCTGATACAACCTGCACGAAGGTAATCAGCGCGCAGAATGATTTGTACTCATTAGGTTCAAGAATATCACAGAAAAGCAGACTTTTTAACAAGCTTGTGTGGGAGCCGGTGAACTATGAGGGCTTCAGAAAGCTCTCCTACAATGCCTGTGACCAGAAGAATGCAGAGCTTATGGCACCTGTGTACAGAAAGGTTCCGAAGGATATACCGGTTGTAGGCACGCATGTGTGGCCGGCGCAGGCTGCGGTTCATGCCGGAATGAAGCATGTTGTGAACGCTATTCCGGATAACTGGCCTATGGCGCTTCATCTATCGGAGGGAAGCATACACACGATACAGACACACAACTCCTACCTGGGCTACAGGATATTGAACGGCATGGATGGCAGGAAGGTACTAAAGCCAATGCCTGCCGACAGCCTTGTGTATACCGGACATTATATTGACCATGAGCTTGTGTCCAATATTGAGGCAGACTGCGCTGCCAGAGCTGCCAGAAAAAAGGGCGGACAGCCGATGCGCTTTCTGCTCACCATCGGCGGAGCAGGCGCACAGAAGGAGATATTTGCGGCGATAATAAAGAAGCTTCTTCCGGCAATCAAGGCAGGAAAAGCGGCACTCTATGTGAACGTAGGCGATTACAAGAATGTGTGGGAACAGCTTGTGACGGAAATACCACAGCTTGGACACATAGCCCATGAGCACTTTGACGATTGGGATGAGACAAAGAGGTTTGCGGCACAGGCACTTGAAGGCGAAGTAAGAGGAATCCACGGCTTCTATCACTCCAACATTTTTGAGGCGGTCTACTGCACCAACCTGTTACTGCGAAGCTGTGACGTACTTGTCACAAAGCCAAGTGAGCTTGCCTTCTATCCGGTGCCCAAGCTCTTCATAAAGAGAGTCGGCGGACATGAGCGCTGGGGCGCAATCCATTCCGCGGAGATAGGTGACGGAACCCTTGAGTGTCAGGACACAGCACACACCCTTCAGATGGTGGAGCTTTTCATAAACGATGACAACCTCCTTGCCGACATGTGCGGTAACATCGTGAGAAACAAGCAGATGGGCATTTACGATGGCGCCTATAAGGTGGTCGAACTTGCAATGGGAGGAAAGAAATAATGAGGTAATTGCGAAACGTATTCTCGCCAGTAGACAGTTGTGTAATTTTACTAGTACACTGCCGGACCTTTTGAATGCCGTCGGTTCTTAGCGGCTGTATTTTAGCCGCTTATGTACCGCTACGGCTTTCAAGGAGTGCGAACGTGTCCGGAAGGGTACTAGCAAAATTTCACAACGTCTGGTTGTGACACACTGAGTTTCGCAATTACCTGATTAAATAACACATTGAAAAGGAGATGTACTATGAAGCTTTCAGCAAAGGAAAAAGCGTCCTACGGGCTTGGAGCTGTAGGAAAGGATATGGTGTATATGCTTTCTGCAAGCTATATTCTGTATTATTATCAGGATTTACTGGGTGTGAGCTCATGGGTTATGGGTGTCATACTCATGGCGGCGCGAATATTCGATGCATTCAATGACCCGATAATGGGAGTTATCGTTGCAAAGACACAGACTAAGTGGGGTAAGTTCAGACCATGGCTGCTTATAGGAACGGTATTAAATGCCATTGTCCTGTTTTTCATGTTTGCAGTGCCTAAATCGGTCACGGGTGGGGGACTGGTCGCTTATGCGGCAGTGCTTTATATCACATGGGGAATAACCTATACGATGATGGATATTCCATTCTGGTCAATGATTCCGGCTTTTACAGAGGGCGGCAAGGAGAGAGAGAACCTTTCAACACTTGCGCGCTCATGCGCAGGGGTTGGCTCAGCGATAATCACGGTTATAACGATGATATGTGTACCTATGCTTGGCAGAATCGGAAATTCCGATAGGGCAGCGCTTGCAGATGCGGGAAATGCCGCAGAAGCTTCCGATGCTGTAAGGCTTGCCGGGCTTGAGGCAGGTAAGCTTATTGAGAGGGACGGCTTTAAGTGGTTTACACTTATAGTTGCCATACTTTTTATCGTATTTATCACCATTACCTGTATCTGCATTAAGGAAAAATCCACGGTGAATATGCAGTCACCGACAGTCAGCCAGATGTTCAAGGCTCTCTTTTCCAATGACCAGGCGGTTACTGTGGTTGTGACAATCGTGCTTATCAACTGCTCATTGTACATCACATCCAATCTGTTGATATATTTCTTCAAGTATGACATAGGTGGTTCGGACTGGAATGCCAATTATGTGCTCTTTAACACAGTCGGAGGCGCTGTGCAGATAATCTCAATGATGCTGTTCTACCCTCTGCTCAGAAAATTTATGAGTTCAATCAAGGTATTCTATGTCAGCTTCGCGATGGCGATAATGGGGTATCTCACGTTGTTTGTGATGATGTGCATTGGGGTGTCGAGCGTGTATGTGCTCCTTGTACCGGGATTTTTCATATTTGCCGCATTTGGCATGCTGACTGTGCTCACCACAGTGTTTCTTGCAAATACGGTTGACTATGGAGAACTCAAAAACAGCCGCAGGGATGAGAGCATTATCTTTTCAATGCAGACATTTGTAGTAAAGCTTGCGAGCGGAGTTGCGGTACTTGCTGCAAGTATATGTATTTCGGTAGGAAAGATAAGCAAGGATACCACAGAGGCAGCTGCGGAAGCCGCACTCTCAGATAGTTCAAGAATGGTGTTAAGGACAACCATGGCGATGATTCCGATATTCGGTCTGTGCGCCGCACTCATTATATTTGTTAATAAATATAAACTCACCGACGCGAAGCTTGAGGAGATTTCCAGGGAGCTGGCATTCAACCGTGAGACTAAGACGAAGGGATAAGTATGATATCAGAAAATAAAGGCTTATTTACTCTTGATACAAGAAACACAACCTACGCTTTTATGGTGCTGCCTACAGGACATCCTGAGCATTTATACTATGGAAAAAAGATAGCCATTGCAGGACATGGTGAGGCGCTCTCACACAAACAGACAACACCTGTCGGAAATACTGTGAGCTATTCAGATGAAAATGTGTCATTTTCGCTTGAGGCGGCGAGACTTGAGATGTCATCCTACGGAAAAGGTGATATAAGAGAGCCGTTTCTGGAGATTGTGCATGATGATGGTTCGTTTACCTCAGATTTTCTGTATGACAGCTTCGAGATAAAGAGCGGCAGGGATGAGCTTACAACTCTGCCGTGTTCATACGGAAGTGAGGCTGAGGTGTCACAGCTTAAGCTGGTGTTAAAGGATAAGAATTATGGGCTTACATTGGAGCTGTACTATTATGTATATGAGAATTGTGACGTGATAGGAAGAAGCTGCCGGCTCATAAATGACAGCGATGTGAGGGTTGATATCAGACGTGTTATGAGCATGCTGATGGACATTGACGGAGCAGGGTATGTATTCACGACCTTTAACGGAGCGTGGGCGCGGGAGATGGAAAGGCATGATACAGTTGTCACGGCAGGAAAGCATGTCAACTTCTCCTATACCGGGACATCTTCGAGCAGAGCCAATCCGTTTGTGATGATATCTAAGAAGGATACCACGCAGGATCAGGGAAGCTGTATCGGGCTTAATCTCATCTACAGCGGGAATCACTATGAGGCTGTGGAGGCTGGCATGTGTGACAGCACGCGCATAGTGGCCGGTATAAATCCTCAGTCATTTTCTTATATATTGGACGCAGGGGAGACCTTCGAAGCGCCGGAGGCGGTAATGACCTATTCGGACAAGGGCTTCAATGCCATGAGCAGGAATATGCATGACTTCGTGAGAAAGCACATAGTGCGAGGACAGTGGCAGTATAAGGAACGCCCTGTGCTGCTTAACAGTTGGGAGGCAGCATATTTTGATATAAGCGAGAGAAAGCTATATGAGCTTGCAAAGGCGGGACATGATGTGGGCATTGAGCTTTTTGTCATGGATGATGGCTGGTTTGGAAACAGGGATGATGACAGCAGCTCACTTGGAGACTGGTATGTGAATAAGAAGAAGCTTCCGAATGGGCTTAAGGGTATATGTGACAAGATAAATGCACTCGGAATGTCATTCGGAATATGGGTTGAGCCGGAGATGCTCAATGTAAACAGCGACTTGTACAGGCTGCACCCGGACTGGGCGATGGATATTCCGGGCTGTGCGCACTCAGAAGGACGCAATCAGAGAATACTTGACCTGTGTAATCCTGAGGTTACGGAATATATAATTGACAGTATGACCAAGGTGTTTTCATCGGCGAATATTGATTATGTAAAATGGGATATGAACAGGATTTTTTCCGATTATTACTCTAAATATCTCAAGGCGCAGGGAAGACCACAGGGCGAGACAGCGCACCGCTATATGATGGCACTCGGCAGGATTATGAGGACGTTGACTGAGCGTTTTCCGCATATACTTTTTGAAGGCTGTGCAGCCGGGGGCAACCGCTTTGACCTTGGTATATTATGCTATTTCCCACAGATATGGGCGAGCGATAACACGGATGCGGTGAGCAGAGCCTATATACAGGAGGGGCTGAGCTACGGCTATCCAATGTCAACTGTTTCGGCTCATGTCTCGGTATGCCCGAATCATCAGACGCTCCGCGTTACACCGCTGTCAACACGCTTTAACGTGGCGGCTTTTGGAATATGCGGTTACGAGTGTAATCTTGTGGATATGAGCAGGGCTGAAAGGAGCGAGATAAAGACACAGATAGATATTTACAAAAAATGGAGACACGCTATGCAGTTTGGCAGCTTCTACCGCCAGCGCACCGGGAATATTCATCAGTGGACGGTTGTGGATGAGGAGGCAGGCAGGGCGGTAGGGCTGATAATGCAGGAGCTTGTCCGTGCGAATACGCAGAATGAGGAATACTATGCTGCAGGACTTGACCCTGAGGCTGTCTATAGCTTTTATAACAGACCGTTAAAGCATAATGTAAAAGAATTCGGAGATTTGATAAATACGGTCGCACCGATTCATATAAGACAGGGCTCGCTTCTTCATGGCATGGTCGCAAAATTCGTAACCATGCCGGGGGAGACGGAAAAGTATGAGCTGAGCGGAAGCATGCTGATGAATTGCGGTGTCAGGCTGAAGCAGGCCTTTGCCGCCACGGGTTTTTCTGAGGAGGTAAGGCATTTCCCTGATTTTGCCTCAAGGCTTTACTTCATGGAAAAAATTTCTGATTAGATAAGTGACATGCGCTCCTCTATCTGCGAATAGAAAGCTTCAATACTGTATGGTGTAAAATAAAATATCTGAAGCAGCATTATGTTGCGCTTCTTGGCTGATTCGTAATCCGGGTCAGCCTTTGTTGCGTTTCGCAGCTTTTTCAAAAGCTCATGCCATTCCCATATAAACCTTTCATTCTTCTCTATATCGGGAGTGTCAAGCCACTTTTCTACCTTGATTTTTGTGCGGTGGTTGTTAAGGCACTCACCTGTCTGCAGAAAATATTTGAAGCCGTTTTCATCGTATATGCGTCCGAGTGGGAACAGCCTGCATATTCCCGGCCTGAAGGAGTGTATACTGCACCTGCCGTTCTCATCGAGAAATGAGCATTGCTCCATGTCACCGGACATCTTAAGGCTTGGAAGAATAAGCCCGTCGATTACACTTAATTCGACACGGTCGGCTATGAGCTGTTCGAAGCTGCATGAGAGGTTGTTGGTGAGCAGACATACATCATAAGGTGTGAGGACAATGGAGTTGCCCATACCGCGGCAGCACGCCGAACAACCTGTGCAGTCCTGACAGTCTGCGCGTACAAGATCATTTAATGTGTATAGTCTTCCATCTGATATTTCGTTTAAATCTCCTTCACGAAGCATATTGTGACCTCCCCTGTGGCTTTATATTGAAAATCTTGGAATTATCCTGCAATCAAAATGGTTTTATCGATTCAGTGTATCATTGAATTGATATTTATTCAAGTGAGTACGGATTATTTTGGAAATTGTTTTGTTCTGCAGAATATTTTACATGGTTTTTACAATATAATGATAATACTTTTTATATTGGCTGAGTTATACTCTTATTAAAATGATGTTGGGGTCAAAACATGCCAACTTAATTTACGAGTGTATAACGTATT
>OJNN01000651.1_pt1 | contig 14460 bp, 8 predicted proteins | sample 1597851 | NCBI WGS metagenome assembly OJNN01 (sample SAMN01915222, study PRJEB22387) | human gut metagenome | isolation source: stool | host: Homo sapiens | place: USA | reverse complement strand
TTCACAAAAAAGCACCTTTTTTTGATTAAAAATTCACAAAAAACATTTGTTAAATGAAGATTATTGTGATACAATTTTTTTATATTTGGGAGGTGCGCTAATGAAGGAAGTATTAATTACATCGGGAACAAGCTTTGAGGGATATGATATCGTTGGCTATGGAACATACAAGTTCACACAGACGATACTTAATTCCAACTTTTTGAAGGATTTCGGAACATCTATTGCGGATATTGCCACGGATAGAAGAGATATCTATCAGGAGAAGATCGATGAGATCCTCAATGAAACAATCAATAATTTCACAGATATGGTCCGTGAGACGAAGTACAATGCTGTAGTTGGATTCAGAACAGGTGTTGAGGAATACACCAACAACGTAACTGCTGTTGTTGCCAGTGGAACTCTGGTAAACATAAAGGAGCAGTACAAGTCGGAATTTGACAAGAGCAGCTTCATCAGAAACGAGATATATGTAAGAAACTATTACGACCTGCTCGTGCCAAGAGCATCAAAGGTGGTGCTTGCATCAGAGGGCAAGGGAACAAAGATTTCCGTGTGGTTCAACAACTACAATAACGACGATATAAAGGCACTTAAGGCAGAGCTTCAGTTCACCAATATCTATGGTGACAATATAACACTGCCGGATGTTGATTTTACATTTGATAAGACCAACCTCAAGCTCCTCAAGTCGGATTATGTGGAGTGTAAGCTTCCGGACAAGTATATAAAGATGATATCCTCCGTCAAGGTATACATCAAGAAGTATGTCAAGGCCAGCGGAGTATACGAGATAGATGCGGATTCTATCGAAATTGAGATGTCTGACGTTAAGTTTAAGGCACTCAAGCTCAAAAAGGGAATTGATGCAGTTGCAAACTACAAGTCAGACGGACTTGTGTGGACATGTAACTGTGGACACGTAAACGAAGGCGGCGCAGAGGAATGTGTGATCTGTGGAAGAAAGCAGGATGAGATGAAGAACTCTATCACATTCAACTACGAGCCTATGCTTGAAGAGATGAAGACAAAAGAGTATGTAATAGAGATCAAGGATGTACTCATGAAGTACATCAAGGACATTGATACAGGAATGAGAATGCAGCTTCTTGAGATCATGGAGTCCGGTCTTAATTACGAGAAGAGCAGAGGATCCATGAAGGACTCTGTTATTGAGAAAGTTGAGAATCTCTTCCTTGGATTATAAGGATTATAAGATGATATGCAACAGTACATGGTACAGATAATAAAAAATCTTAAGGAGAAGGGTTACAGACAACTCAATCCGGAAAGTAACAACGTATACGGCAGAGCAGACAGCGATGCCGTATATATTGTTGTTATAGGCAGTAATCATAATCTTGATTCTGAGACTCTGAAAAAGTTCAATAATAAAATATTGCTTGACGTTTCTTCGGATTCGCATAGAAAAGTCAATCTTCTCAATATACTCATCACTCCAAACGGAATGTTTGATGATATGACAAAAAAGATAGTTGAAGAACTGGACAATGTCTGGCTGTTCGCGGAGGATTACGGAAAGCTGTATATATTTGAGAATCAACCCACTGACTTTGACTCACTCTATGATGTGATCGATAAAAAAACGGTGGTGGATAACCGCAGATCCCAGCACAATCTGATAAGAATGTTCGGTGTTGTAACACCGATATTACTGTTGATAAATATTCTGGTGTACGTTGCATGTATCTTTGTTTATCAACCTACGGAACTGGCTGTGGATGTGCTTGCGATATCAGAAAAAGGACAATATTACAGATTCCTGACATCAATGTTTACACATTTTGGAATAGCACATCTGGTTGGAAATATGGTAATTTTGATCGCACTCGGTGCGAGGGTTGAGAATATAATAGGCAGATTCAATTATACCATAGTTTATATTGCCACGGGTCTTACTGCGTCATTTGCATCATACATAGATTGTTTTTATAATAATACATATGCTTACTCGGCTGGTGCATCCGGAGCGATATTCGGTCTTCTGGGAGTGCTGGTTGTCATAGCATTTTACAATAAAGGCCGGGTGAAGGATCTGTCACTTGTTAATATGCTTATATTATTTATTCTGACACTGGTTAACGGAAAGATGTCAGAAGGTATTGATAATGTTGCCCATGTGGCGGGATTTGCGGCCGGGATAGTGGCAGGGATAGTCCTTTTGCTGACCAATCAAAAGGTTGTAAAGAATAGCCGTTTATGATAAAATAATACGATGATAAAAAAGTGGGAGGCTGGGTTATGAGTACTGGAATCAGTATGTCAAGTGTAAACAAAATAAAGGAACTTGCAGACAATGGCGATTACAGTCTCGCTCTCGATATACTTGAACATCAGGATCTGTCGAAGTCACTTAGTCCACAGTTTATTAGAATATGCGGCGAGGTGTATTACGAGAACAAAAGATATCCTGAGGCCAGAGCGGCGCTTGTCAAGGCACATGCCATGGCTCCGGCTGGTAACAAGATAATATATTCTTTGATAAAACTGTATTTATCCATGGGATTTACACAGCTTGCAGAGCATTATTTTGAGATATATACATTTAATCAGGCCAATAAGGATGCAGGTACATACAGACTTGAATATATGATAGCCAAGGCACACAGGAAGCCCGTGAATGAACTTTACAGCATACTGGTGTCGGCGAATGATGTTGAGACGGATGAAGAGTGGGATTTTGAGATGCTTCTGCTTCATGCGTACATAAGAAACAGGGAGAAGTTTGACAGCGCCTGTGTTGAATTCAGAGCGCATTACAAGAACTCTTCACATTTGTATATGCTGGACAAGCTCATGGGCGGCGATGTGGATCTTGAATCCATGATCTATTGTTATCCTGACACGGAGATGCCGGATGATGATCCTGAGCAGGCAGATACAAGAGCAAATGAAAATAAGATATTGGAAGAAGACGATCTGAGAATGCATCCAAAGGATGCTAAGATCATGATCATGGTCGAGGATGACGCACCTGTGACGAGTTCCATGAAATTCAAGCAGATGTGGATTAGATCGAAGGATAAAAAAGAGCAGAAAAAGGAAGCTCGTCAGGAAGAAGAGAATTCTGAGCCGAAGAAGAAATCCAGAGGTTTATTTGGATTGATGTCAAGGAAAGAGGAAGAGCTTGTCGAGCAGGAGATGGAATCTCTGAAGAACGAGAATCTTGACAAGGAACAACTGCTCGAGGAAGTTATTTCCGATACCGCTGATGATGCCGGGAATAAGGCAAAAACTGAGCTCAAGGCGATGAGCAGTGACAGTGAGAAAGCTCCTGAGGAAAAGTCACAGGATATGACCGAGATAAGCGGGGAGCTGACTCCTGAGGATGCAGCGGTTTATAACAAAGATAACGACAATGAGTATGAGGATTCCGAACCGGTGGAGGAAGATAATTATGTTATCGAAGAAGAGCCGGAGGAAGTAGTCATGGTTGAAGTTGATGGTGACGATTTTGATGACGTATCTGACAGTGCGTCAGATCGCGATTCTGAAGACGATACTGTTGTGGAGACCTTTGATCCTGAGTTCGAGGGAGACTTTGAGGATGGATTTGAGGCGGATGCAGAGCCGGAGACTTTGCCTGATGAACCGGTTGAATCAGAAACGTTTGATTTTGATAAAGCCTTTGAATCTCTTGAGGAGTTCGAGGTTGACGATGAGAATCTCGAGGATCTGATGGAAGATGCGGAGTCTCAGAATGATGTGGAAGAAACTGCTGTTGAGCCGGGTGTAGAGCAGAATGAACCGGAAGTTGATGAAGTCTCAGTTGAGATCGAACCGGAGATCGAAGAAGAATTCGAGGTAGATTCAGATTCTGAGCCTGAATTCGAAGAAGGACTTGAGGTTGGCGCAGAATTCACGATCGAGGCAGAGCCAGAGGCTGAGGAAGAATTAACAGTCGAGGCAGAGCCGGAGGTTGAGGAAAAATTCACGATCGATGCCGAAGCGGAGATTGAAGATGAATTTGAGACTGAAGCTGAGCCAGAGTTAGAAGAATTTACAATCGATGCGGAATCTGAGGAATCTGAGATGGAAGAAGTCCCAGTGGAAGTCGAACCAGAGGTGGAAGAATTTGAAGCTGAGGCTGAACTGGAGATCGAAGAAACTGAGGCTGAAGCTGAATCAGAGGTTGAAGAGGAATTCATAATGGAAGCAGAGGATAAGTCAGAAGAGAAAATTGCGATGGAGACAGAACCGGAAAAGCCAAAGAATAATGGTTTCCCGGTGTTTAAGAGCAGTCTGTTCCCTGACTACAACACAGAGAATGCAGCACTGTATGATCTGTCGGCAGAGAAAGATATAAATGCAGAGATAGAGGCTGATGAAGCCAAGATATCGGAAAGTCTTAAGAAAGAGGAGGATCTTATCGGTGAAACAGACAGACTCCTTGCAAGACTTGGAATTAAATTCAACACGGAATTCAATTCTATATTGAATTTTGATGATGAAGATAAAGAGGATGATGTGTCAGCTCCCGACGAGGAGAAGACAGATGAGCAGGAATCCTCACAACAGGAAACGGTTGACGCTGAACCAGAGCAACCGAAGAAAAAGCCGTTCAGACTGAAGGGCTGATCAAAGAAGAAATAAAGTAGCATGATCATACATATAGTGTATTGCTTTTTATTTGAACAAACGGAAGGAGGCGAGGGAATTGGCTGTAGATCAGACAGAAGCAATGATTGCGGCGATCAAGGCACAGCTTGAAAAGGAAAGAGCTGCAGAAGCTGCCAAGAAAAAGAGAGAAGAAGAGGAAGAACTTCTCAAGAGCGGCAGCAAGAAGAAAGATGCTGAGACTGCTAAAAGCCAACACAAAACTTTGTCCAAGGAGGAGTTAGAACGAATCGAGGCTAAGAAACGCCGTAAGAGAGAAGAGGCTCTTGGAATTGTTCATGAGGATGAACCGGAAACTTCAACTGAGGATGAAAAGCAGGACGATGTTCCAAAAGAGGGAGAGGGACTGAAGCCTGAAGATAAAAAAGAAGATAAAAAACCAGAGGGAGCTGCACCTAAGCTCAGTCTTAACCTTGGAGGCATCGCTGATGATATGTCGGGCGGTGGTCTCGGAGGTGGCCTTGGCGGCGGATTAGGTGATGGCGGTCTTGGAGGACTCGGAGGCGGCCTTGGCGGCGGACTCGGAAGTACACCTAAGACAGAGGGAGGCCTTGGATCAGGCGGCCTTGGCGGCGGTCTTGGTAAAACACCTAAAACAGAAGGCGGTCTTGGTGGCGGATTTAAGTTCGGCGCCGGAACTGAAGGTACAGTTAAGTCAACAGGTGGAAGCAATATTGTTCTCACTGATGATGATGAAAATGCTGAGGATGAAGAGACACTTGAGTGGGTAACTGATAAGAATGCAAAGGTGAATAAAGTTAAGTCACCTAAGGGAGGCAGTGATGCGAACGGAGATCTGTTCAGCATTCTCCCAGATAGAAACAAGCAGGCTGCGGCTGGAGAGTCATTGTATGATTTTGATGATGATGATGACGATGATGACGATTTCCTTGGAGCAGGAATAAAGAACCTGTCCAATATAGACGAGGAGAGTCCTGAGGAGATAGCCAAGAAGAAGGCTGAAGAGGAGGCTAGAAAGAAAGCTGAGGAGGAAGCCAAGAAGAAGGCTGAGGAAGAAGCTAAGAAGAAGGCCGAGGAAGAGGCTAAGCGTAAGGCTGAAGAGGAGAAGAAGCGCAAAGAGGCAGAAGAGGCAAGAAAGAAGGCTGCCGCTGAAAAGGCTAAGGCTGAGGCTGAGGCAAAGAAGCAGCAGGCGATCGACGATGCCAGAAAGAATGCTGAAGAGGCAAAGAAACATGCTGAGACCTCGAAGAAGACCATCGAGGAATGCGAGAAGACAGAGAAGGATCTCGAAAAGCAGCTTGAAGAATTTGCTGCCAAGAAGCAGAACTATGATGCAAAGATGGCACAGGAGGCTGAGGCAAAGAAGAAGAATGATGCTGAACTGCTTGAGCGAGAGGAGAAAGAGCTTGATGCCAATATTGCAAAGCTCAAGAAAGAGATATCAGATACAAATGAATCTGCTAAGAAAGAGTCAGACAGAATCCTCAAGGAGAGTGATCCTGATACATATAAGAACAATATGATCAATGAGGCTCAGGCTGCTGCCGACAAGGCTATAAAGGCACTTGCAGACACCAAGAAGACTAATGTGGATAAGGGTGTTGCTGAGTACAACAAGGCTGTTGATGCTGATAAGAAGAAATTGGCAGACATAGATGCGGATAAGAAGAAGTCTATAGAGACGGCCAAGAAGAAGCGCACAGATGAGGAAGCAAGAGCAGCCAAGATCATGAAGACTGCCGAGGCAGACAAGACAAAGGCTGGTGCAATATTCAGCGAGTCTAAGAAGGCTGAGGAAGAGGCTGATGCTAATCTTAAGAATACCACTGAGATGGAGAGTCAGTCACAGAAGACTCTTGATGAGCTCCAGAAGAAGCTTGAGGAGTCAGAGAAGGCTGTTAAGAATGCAAAGAACAGCAGAAATGATGCAAACACAAAGCTTGCAATACAGAAGGAAGAACTGAAGAAGGCAGAGAAGGTTGAGGAGGAGGCTGCAAAGGCTCTTGAGGCAGCAAAGAAAGCCAAGGAAGAGGTTCAGAAGAAGATCTCAGACAGCGAAGAGTTCATAAAGAAGGTTGCTGATCAGATTACAACTGCTGAGAACGACAACAAGAAGATCAGTGATGATGTTGCCGCTGCAAAGAAGGAGAATGACTCATTCAAGGCTGCGAAGGCAGAGGCTCAGGAAGCTCTCGACTCAGCTAAGAAGTCTCTTGTTGAGGCTGAGGATCTTCTGGCAAAGGCAGAGGCTGCTGCCGAGGAAGCGGAGCAGGTAGTCGAAGAGGCTAAGATCGCAGAAGAGGTTGAGATCCAGAATGCGGAAGCTTCTGCCAAGGAAAAGACAGATAAGCTTACGGCAGAAGGAAAAGATAGAGAGACCAAGCATGAGGTGTTCCTTGCTGCTGAGGAAGAGAAGTATGCTACGGCAGAGGCAAGTGAGCTCGAGAAGGTTCAGACTGCAGCTATGAAGGCTGAGAAGGAAGCCTCAGATATGAAGACAAAGGCTGAAGCTGATGCTAAGAAGCTTCTCGATGATGCAAAGAAGAAAGAAGAAGAGTTAAAGAACAAGATCGCTGAGCTCAAGACAAAACAGGCTGAGCGCGTTGTTGCAAGAAAAGAGGCTGCTGATCAGGCCAAGACCGAGGCTGAGGAGAAGAAGAAGAAAGATCTCTCAGCAATAGACAAGGCCGAGGCTGATGTCAAGAAACAGCTCGAGGATATAAGAAGCAAGGCTACTGCTGCTGCAAAGGTACTTGAAAAGGCTATAAAGCGTGAGGAAGAGTACAAGAAGCAGGAAGAGCTTCTGAAGGAAGGCAAGGTTGAGGAAGCTGCACAGGTTATCACACAGGATGAAGAAGCAACCATGGCTGCTTCAGTAAGTGAGGCTGTTGCTGCGAGACGTAAATCACTGCCTAAGGAGGCAAAGTACCTCTACAAGTATCTCGGAGTCGAGCCTGCTGGTGCACAGATCGTTAACGTTCTCCAGACTCTCAAGGTAGATCCTAAGAGATCTAAGAATGTTGTTATTCTTGGACAGCACGGATTTGGACTTACCATGGTCGGTGAGGATTTTGCAAAGTTCTATTATGATATGGGAATCTGCAAGTCTGAGGCAAAGGCAAAGGTTAAGGCAAAGGTTATAAACAGCGGTAAGCTTGCAGGAGCAGTTAGCAAGCTAAAGGGCGGATGTCTTATCATTGAGAGTGCAGGACTTATAACACCTGAGAGATTTAAAGAGATGGTGGATATGTGTTCACCTGAGAAGAATGATGTTAAGATCATCCTCACAGGAGAGAAGACAGCTCTCAGCAACATGCTTGCAGCAAATATGACCCAGGCAAGATCGTTCAACAACAGAGTATACTTTGACCAGATCAATGAGAGCGGAATGATCAATGTGGCAGAGTGCTACGCTGATGAGAAGGGCTTCAAGCTCGAGAGTGGAGCAGATACAGCTATAAAGAATGTTTTGATGGCGATGGAGTCAGGAAATATTGACAGACTTCTCGGTGCTATGGATGATGCCATGAAGGCTGCTGAGACCAGAGATCCTATCGACAAGAAGATTCTTAAAAAAGAGATAAAATAAGTTTTGTGACGGACATACCGTTGTAGAATTTTGTTGAAAAAAACAATACCAGTGCTTATAATATCTGTGTTATAGCACTGGTATTATTTTGTTGTGATAAAGGAGAATTTATATGCTTTCAACTGATATTGGAGTAGATTTAGGAACGTCAAATGTATTGATCAGCGTAAGAGGTAAGGGAATTGTTGTAAACCAGCCGTCTGTTGTCGCATATGAAGTATCTACAAAAAAAGTAATAGCAATAGGAACAAAAGCCAAGAAAATGATAGGAAAGACTCCGGAGAATATAGAGGTCGTCAGACCTCTCAATAAGGGAGTTATATCTGATTATACAATAGCGGAGATAATGCTCAAGGCATTTATCAGAAGCGCAATGGAGAAACGTTCGGGAGTTGGAAGACCAAGGATATGCGTGTGTGTTCCAAGCGGTGTTACCGAGGTGCAGAGAAGAGCTGTTGAGGAAGCAGTGTACAAGACCGGTGCCAAGACTGTGTATGTCATGGAGGAACCTTTGGCTGCTGCTGTAGGAGCAAATGTAGATATCTATGAGGCAAAGGGTAATATGGTGGTCGACATAGGCGGTGGAACCACGGATATTGCGGTCGTATCCCTTGGTGGTGCAGTGGAGAGCAGCTCCATAAAATACGCCGGAGATGACTATAATAATGCACTCATCAAGTATGCCAGAAGAAAATACAACCTGCTTATAGGTTATCAGACAGCGGAGAATGCGAAGATTGCTGTTGGCTCAGTCGTAAAGCGTGATGAAGATATTGAGTATGTGATCAAGGGCCGTGATCTTATCAAGGGACTTCCAAAGGCTGTAACAATAACTGCGAATGAAACAGTGGATGCATTTGAGGAGACTACAGAGCATATTCTTGGAGCAATACACAATGTTCTTGAGACTGCACCGCCGGAGCTGGTGGCTGACATTGCGGTATCGGGCATTGTGCTTACCGGAGGAGGAAGTCTTATATACGGAATGGACAGAATAATCAAAGAGCGCACAGGGATAGAGGCATATGTATCGGAAAAAGCACTTGAGGCAGTGGCTCTCGGCGCTGGAATGTCTGTCAACCTCAGCGATAAGAAAGAAGATTAAATGTATGGAAAGAGATTATTTGCCGATCTGCATGGAGGACATGAAGAAGAGAGGGTGGACACAGGCGGACTTTGTGTTTGTCATAGGTGATGCCTATGTTGACCATCCCTCATTTGGCCCTGCAATCATAAGCAGATTGCTTGAGAGATATGGATATAAGGTGTGTATGATTGCCCAGCCTGATTGGAAGAATGACAAGAGCATTGATGTTTTTGGCAGACCAAGACTGGGCTTTTTGGTGTGCGGAGGCAATATGGATTCCATGGTGAACCATTATTCTGTGTCCAAGAAGAGAAGACAGAAGGATGCGTACTCTCCAGGTGGACAGATGGGACTTCGGCCTGATTATGCCACCACGGTCTACTGTAATCTGATAAGGAGAACGTACAAGGATGTTCCGATCATAATCGGAGGTATAGAGGCCAGCCTCAGACGTATGGCACACTATGATTATTGGTCTGATAAATTGAAACATTCCATTCTGGTGGATTCATCCGCCGATATACTTTCGTATGGCATGGGCGAGCACAGCATGATAGAGATAGCGGAGGCGCTCGACAGCGGAATAGATGTGAAAGATATCACATTTGTCAGGGGTACATGCTACAGGACAAAGGATATATCCGGTGTGCCCGAGGATTCCATTATACTGCCGGATTATGACAGCCTTTCAAAGGATAGACTGGAATATGCAAGAAGCTTTTATACACAGTATATAAATACAGATCCATACTCGGCTAAAACGCTGGTTGAGGGATACGGAAACAGAGGATATGTTGTTCAGAATCCTCCGGCTTATCCGCTCACCCAGATGGAGATGGACGATGTGTATGATTTGCCATATATGAATAACTACCATCCGATATATGAGGAGGCGGGCGGTATCCCGGCTATATCAGAGATAAAATTCAGTCTGACGAGCAACCGGGGCTGCTTCGGAGGATGCAGCTTCTGCGCACTGACATTTCACCAGGGCAGGATCATACAGACAAGAAGCCACGAGTCACTGATAAAGGAAGCGGAGCGCATGACGCATGATCCTGATTTCAAAGGCTATATACATGATGTCGGAGGGCCGACTGCGAATTTCAGGCATAAATCATGCGCAAAGCAGGATAAATATGGTGTATGCACCAACAAGCAGTGTCTGTTCCCGGAACCGTGCAGGAATCTGAAGGTTGACCACAAGGATTATGTTGAGCTTCTGCGGAAGCTGGAAGCGGTTCCAGGTGTGAAAAAAGTATTTATCAGATCGGGAATACGATTCGATTATGTGATGGCGGACAGCAACGATGAATTCCTGAAAGAGCTTTGCGAGAAGCACATAAGCGGACAGCTAAGAGTTGCGCCGGAGCATGTATCGGATAATGTTCTCAGGATGATGGGCAAGCCACAGAACAGTGTATATGAGAAATTCATTGATAGATACAAAAGGGTAAATGCAAAGACTGGAAAGCAGCAGTATGTTGTTCCGTACCTGATGTCATCACATCCCGGATCCACGCTGAAGGAGGCGGTGGAGCTTGCCGAATATGTAAGGGATATAGGCTATATGCCTGAACAGGTGCAAGATTTCTATCCTACGCCGTCCACGATATCCACATGTATGTACTATACCGGAGTCGATCCTAGAACCATGAAACCGGTATATGTACCTCATAATCCACATGAAAAGGCAATGCAGAAGGCTCTTATGATGTATAGAAAACCGGAGAATTATGATCTGGTCAAAGAGGCGCTCATAAAGGCCGGCAGACAGGATCTTATCGGTTTTGATAAAAAATGTCTGATAGCGCCGAGAAAGATGGACAGGAAAGGTGAACACCAGGGACAACGTTCGTATGGCAAAAATGATAAAAGTAAGAACAATTCAATCAATAATGGTAAAAACAGCAAAAATAATAAAGTTGTTTCACAGAAAAACACAAAATCATCCGGGCAGAAGAATGCTAAAAATGGCAAAAACAGGAATAAAAGGAAATAGCTCCTTCGCGGAGTCGTTCATTTTTGGTTGCGTGGCACATGCTTTTGTGCTAGAATTATGGCAGATTGTGTGAACCTTTAAGGTTTTTTTATATGTAGTCTTATGTCACACTAATATTTTTTTAAATGGAGGATTTGAAAATGGCAAAGAAGATTGTTTTAGCAGGCGCATGTCGTACAGCTATCGGAACAATGGGTGGATCACTCAGCACAACACCAGCAGCAGAGCTTGGTTCAATCGTTATCAAGGAGGCTATCAACAGAGCAGGAGTTCCTGCAGATCAGGTAGACCACGTATACATGGGATGTGTTATCCAGGCTGGTCAGGGACAGAACGTTGCACGTCAGGCTTCAATCAAGGCAGGACTTCCAATCGAGACAACTGCTGTTACAGTTAACGTTGTCTGTGGTTCAGGTCTTAACTGTGTCAACATGGCTGCTCAGATGATCGAGGCAGGAGACGCTGATATCGTAGTTGCAGGTGGTATGGAGAACATGTCTATGGCTCCTTACGCTATGATGAAGGGTCGTTTCGGTTACAGAATGAACAATGGTGTACTCGTAGATACAATGGTAAACGATGCTCTGTGGGATGCATTCAATGACTATCACATGATCAAGACAGCTGACAATATCTGTGAGCAGTGGGGTCTTACACGTGAGGAGCTTGATGAGTTTGCAGCTAAGAGCCAGCAGAAGGCAGTTGCAGCTCAGGAGTCAGGCGCATTTGACGCTGAGATCGTACCAGTTATGGTAAAGAAGAAGAAAGAGATGGTTGAGTTCAAGAAGGATGAGGGACCAAGACCTGGTACTACAGTTGAGACTCTTTCAAGACTCAGAACAATCAATCCTAACGGATTTGTTACAGCTGGTAACGCTTCAGGTATCAATGATGGTGCTGCAGCTATCGTTGTTATGAGCGAGGAGAAGGCTAAGGAGCTTGGTGTTAAGCCTATGGCTACATGGGTAGCTGGAGCACTTGGCGGAGTTGATCCTTCAATCATGGGTATCGGACCTGTAGCTTCAACCAAGAAGGTTATGGCTAAGACTGGTCTCAAGATCGAGGACTTCGATGTTATCGAGGCAAACGAGGCATTCGCTGCACAGTCAGTAGCAGTTGCTAAGGATCTTGGATTTGACGTTGACAAGCAGGTTAACCCTAACGGTGGAGCAATCGCTCTTGGACATCCAGTAGGAGCTTCAGGATGCCGTATTCTTGTTACACTGCTTCATGAGATGCAGGCAAAGGGTGCTAAGACAGGTCTTGCTACTCTCTGTATCGGTGGTGGAATGGGCTGCTCAACAGTCGTTAAGATCGAGGACTAATTTTAGATAATAAAGGAGATACATCATGGAGTTTGTTACATACGAACAGGATGGATATGTAGGAATTATCACAATCAACCGTCCAAAGGCTCTGAACGCACTCAACAGTGCAGTTCTTGAAGAGCTTGATGCAACATTCAAGGCAGTTGATCTTGATACAACAAGATGTCTTATTCTTACAGGTGCCGGTGAGAAGTCATTTGTTGCCGGAGCTGATATAGGTGAGATGTCAACACTCACAAAGGCAGAGGGAGAGGCCTTCGGTAAGAAGGGTAACGATGTGTTCAGAGCCATTGAGACATTCCCTATCCCAGTCATCGCAGCAGTGAATGGATTTGCTCTTGGCGGCGGATGCGAGATCTCAATGAGCTGTGATATCAGAATCTGCTCAGAGAATGCAATATTCGGTCAGCCAGAGGCTGGCCTTGGTATCACACCTGGTTTTGGTGGAACACAGAGACTTGCGCGTCTTGTAGGCGCAGGCATGGCTAAGCAGCTTATCTATACAGCAAGAAACATCAAGGCTGACGAGGCTTACAGAATCGGTCTTGTGAATGCTGTTTATCCACTTGAGGAGCTCCTTCCAGCAGCTAAGAAGATGGCAGCCGGAATCGCAGCGAACGCTCCTATTGCAGTGAGAAACTGCAAGAAGGCTATCAACGATGGCTTACAGGTAGATATGGATCAGGCAATTGTTATTGAGGAGAAGCTTTTTGGTGACTGTTTCGAGACAGAGGATCAGAAGGCCGGAATGGGCAACTTCCTTGAGAAAGACAAGGAAAAGAAGCTTAAGGTTGTTCCTTTCCAGAACAAGTAATAATTAACAGTTCTGATATTAACATTTAGAATATGTGTCAGTTTTTCACAGAAAACTGACATGTAGCACCAGCCATTTGCCGTAGGCAAATTTTGCATGGCTGGTGTTCAACAGGGTGGGGAATCTGATAAAGGTAAACCATCCTAAATGTGTGATATAAGTATTATGGTAGCATGTTAAACGAAACGTATATGAATTTCTCATGTTTACCGGAAAAAAAGATTTAGGAGGACATAAAAATGAAGGTTGGCGTAATTGGTGCAGGAACCATGGGTCAGGGCATTGCTAAGGCATTTGCTCAGGTTGACGGATACGAGGTTGCACTCTGCGATATCAAGCAGGAGTGGGCTGAAGGCGGTAAGGACAAGATCGCTAAGGGTTATGCAAGACTCGTAGAAAAAGGAAAGATGACACAGGAGAAGGTTGATGGTATTCTTGCCAGCATCACTCCAGGTCTTAAGGAAGACTTATGTGCAGACTGCGACCTTATAGTTGAGGCTGCTTTCGAGAACATGGAAGTAAAGAAGACAACATTTGCTGAGCTTGACAAGATCTGCAAGCCAGAGTGTGTATTCGCTTCAAACACATCATCACTTTCTATCACAGAGATTGGAAATGGTCTTACACGTCCTATGATCGGTATGCATTTCTTCAATCCAGCTGACAGAATGAAGCTTATCGAGGTTATCGCAGGTGTTAATACACCAGCTGAGACTGTAGAGAAGATCGTTAAGATCTCAGAGGAGATCGGTAAGACTCCAGTACAGGTTAACGAGGCTGCTGGATTCGTAGTAAACAGAATCCTCATCCCAATGATCAACGAAGCTGCATTCATCAAGATGGAAGGTGTATCAGACATAGCTGGTATTGACGCTGCTATGAAGCTTGGTGCTAACCATCCAATGGGACCACTTGAGTTAGGTGATTTCGTAGGCCTTGATATCTGTCTTGCAATCATGGACGTTCTGTACAATGAGACAGGTGACAGCAAGTATCGTGCATGTCCATTACTTCGTAAGATGGTACGTGGCGGCAACC
>OJNN01000632.1_pt1 | contig 14704 bp, 10 predicted proteins | sample 1597851 | NCBI WGS metagenome assembly OJNN01 (sample SAMN01915222, study PRJEB22387) | human gut metagenome | isolation source: stool | host: Homo sapiens | place: USA | reverse complement strand
GACAGAGCGGAAAAGGCGCAAGCAGATGGCGCAGGTGAATTTGGAAATAGTATTAGCGGGAGTTTTTTAGTTAGTGCGCAGGGACGCTTCGCTGCCTGCGACCAAGGTGTCGGGCTTGACTTTTCCTTTGAAATGGTCACACGCCCAACCGTTGGGGCGTTGCCCCAAGCCCCACCAGAGGCGCTGCCTCTGGACTCCGCAAGGGACATTGTCCCTTGACCCTTTTTTTGCGCCCCGGCTTGAGCGCGTTTCCTTTATGGTTAATTTTCGCGGCTGAGTGCCGCCAGAACCGCGTTGCGCATCTGTCGAACCACCCGTGTCGTACCGGAATCAACCGTGTTCTGCATCGACAGAATCGTCATCTGCTGTCCGGGGAAGTTGGCAAAGTATGTTCCCAGCCAGCCATCCCAGCCGTATTCGCCCGCGCAAGCTAATCCGGCGATGCGCCCCGGTTCAGCGCAAATGCGCATCAAGTGGCCGTAGCTGTACCCGTCCAGCGAATCCCACATATCGCGGCGAACAGCGTCTTTCAGCTGCGGCTGCGTCATGCAGGCGACTGTCGCGGGCGAGAGAACCCGCCGCCCCTCGTAAGTGCCGCCCGCCAGCAGCATATCGGTAAAGTGGCTGTAATCCTCCAGCGTCGAAACAAGCCCCGCGCCGCCGGATTCAAAGGCGGGTTCGCGGTCGTAAACGCCGACAGCAAGGTGGGTGCTTGTCCACGGCACAAGTCCGTTTTCCGTGCGCTTGTAGGCGGTCACAAGGCGATTTCGCTTGCTTTCGGGAACGTAGAAGCCGGTGTCCACCATGTCCAGCGGCTCAAAAAACTCCTTGCGAAGGAACTCGCCGAAGCGCATTCCGCTGACGACCTCCACCACCGCGCCGAGGATGTCCGCGCAGGTGGAGTAGCGCCAGTGCGTGCCCGGCTGGAAGGACAGCGGCTGCTGCCCCAAGCGGTTGCAGAACTCCACCGTCGGCACGCCGCCGCCCGCAAGGATTTCCTGCGTTGCTTCGTCAAATACCTTTGCGGCATACTGCCCCGCCGGGTCGCTGTCGGGGTAGCAGACGCCCGCCGTCATGCCGAGCAGCTCCATCAGCCACGGCGCACGGGTCGCGGGGCGAATCGTGCCCTGCTTATCGACGACGCGCGCATTTCGGAAGCCCGGCAGATAGCGGTCTACGCCGTCCATCAGGTCAATCTGCCCACGCTCCGCCAGCAGCATCACGGCGGCGGCCGTAATCGGCTTGGACTGGCTGTACAGGCGGAAGATGCTGTCGCGGTGGATCAGCCGCCCCGACGCAATGTCGGACATGCCCGCCTGCGTATAGAGCATTTCCTCTCCGCAGCGCCGCACCAGTACGCTGATGCCTGCACATTCCTGCGCTTCGACAGCGGAGGCGAGAATATCGGTGACTTGTTCGTGAAGGGTCATGAGAATAACCTCCTTGCATGTTTTTCAGCAATCATTCGTCGCTTTCGATGAAATCCGGCAGCTGATGCAGCGTCACAAAGCTGCTATCCCGATAAATCGCCCGCAGCGACTCCGGCGTGTTCCCCTTGCTGCTGTCCGTCAGCCAGCTGGTGTGCCACACCATGAAGTACGCCCACGGGGCATTCGCCGCGTCCATTTCCGCGCGAGTCGGAATCTGTCCGCACTCGTGGAACACAATCGGCATCCCTGCCGGGGCAAGCGCGGCACATCGTCGGTATAAATCCCCCTGCGCGCCGCCCTTGTAGCTGTCGCCGCCGAGAATGTCCACCGCGTCGTCCCCCGGATACCACGGGCGCAAATCCTCCGCCGCGTCAGAGAAGCCCAGCACCCAAATTAGATTCCGCAAACCGTGAACATGCGTGTAGCGGTCGTACATCAGCCGCCACAGGCGCACGAAATTCTCCGCGCTGCCGCGGCCCCACCAGAACCAGCCGCCGTCCATCTCGTGGAAAGGCCGCCAAAGAACGGGAACGCCATCTGACTGCAAGCGCTTGAGGTAGGGGACGGCGTGGTCAAGCCCATCCAGCAGACGGCGGTTCGCTTCCGTGCCGTCCACAAAAGCGAAAGCCCAGTCCAGCTCGCTTTCGCGGCATTCGGGGTAACCGGAGAAGAAATCCGCGCCCGTGTGCCAGCAGATGGTGGGAATGCCGCCGCGCGCCCACCAGTCCTTTGCGCGCTGCGTCACGCCCAGATAGTCGTTATCCATGAAATCCAGCCCTCGAATGGCAGGCTGACGACCGGTGACATCGGTCAGATAGCTGATTTCATGCTCAGTCGAGCGGCACCATTGGCTTTCCATCTGCCCGGTCAGGCACTTGCCGGAAAGCGATTGCAGGTATTCATAGACGCGCCGAGCGGCGGGCAGCGGATTTTCCGCGCAGAGGGGACGGAACATAATGCTTCTCCTTTGCTTTGCAGGAATCTGCTTGCAGTATAGCAGGAAATGCCCGCCTTTGCAACGGGTAGAAGGGAAAAAGGGAGGGGAAAAAGCATGGAAAATCAGGCGGCGGCAGTTGTCCAAGAAGAGGGTTTGTGCTATACTTATTATGGGTGTTTATTGGAATGCCCATGAACCAGCGGGCATCCCCGCTATGGGAGTTAATAAATGAAGCTGAAAAAATTGGAGCTGTATGGCTTCAAATCCTTTGCCCAGCGGACGGAAATCGTCTTTGATGAGGGCATAACGGGCATCGTCGGGCCGAACGGGTCGGGCAAGAGCAACATCGGCGACGCGGTGCGCTGGGTGCTGGGCGAGCAGAGCGCGAAAACCCTGCGCGGCGCGAGCATGTCCGACGTGATTTTCAACGGCACGCAGAAGCGCAAGCCGCTGTCGTACTGCGAAGTATCGCTGGTGTTTGACAACGATGACCATGCGCTGGCGATGGAAGCTGCCGAGGTCATGGTCACACGCCGCGTCTACCGCAATGGCGAATCCGAATATTACTTAAACCGCACCGCCTGCCGCTTGAAGGACGTGGTCGACCTCTTCCGCGATACGGGCATCGGCAAAGAGGGATACTCCATCATCGGGCAGGGGCGCATTGACGAAATCCTCTCCCGCAAGAGCGAGGATCGCCGGCAGGTGTTCGAGGAAGCGGCGGGCATCGTCAAGTTCAAGGCGCGCAAGGAAGAAGCGGACAAGAAATTGCAGCGGACGCTGGAAAATCTGGAGCGCGTCGATGATATTCTGGATGAGCTGACGAAGCGCCTGAAGCCGCTGGAAGAACAGAGCCGCAACGCCCGCGTGTATCTGGAACTGTCCACCGAACTGAAGGATTTGGACTTGAACCTCTTCCTGATTCGCTCCGACCGGGCGCGGGCACGCTTGTCCGAACTGGAAAGCGAACTGCTGACTGTCCAGACGATTCTGGCGGACACGGAAAGCAACCTGACCGACAAGACCACCCGCCGCGACGAGACGCAGAACCGCATCGATCAGCTGGAGGAAGCCATCACGAAGGCGCGCACCGAACTGATGGAATGCGCCGAGCATGTGCACGAATCGCAGAAGAAACTCTCCGCCCTGCAAAGCCGCCGCGAGACGCGCAGCGAGAACCGGCAGCGCATCGTCCGCGAGCAGGAGGAAGCCCAGGAGCGGCTGGCGGAAATCGAGAAGGATCATGCGCGGATTCAGGCGGACGTGGAGAAGCAGCACAGCCTGATTGCCGACGCGGAGCAAATCCTCCGGGCGACGCAGGAAGCCGCCGAAAAGGCGCAGGCGAAGGAAAAGGAAGCGGACGCAGCGCTGGAAACGCAGAAAGCCGCTGTCATTGACCAAATGAATCGCCTGTCCGATGTGCGCAACGACAAGACGCGCCTGAACACGATGCAAGCGCAGATGGAAACGCGTTTGACGGAGATTGAAGAATCCGGAGGGGCACTGCAGGAGCAGAAAGCTGCCCTGCGGGAAGCCTTGACTGCCGTCGAAAAGCAGCTGGAAACAGAAAATCAGCATCAGCAGCAGTGTCAGGAGAAGCTGGCGCAGGCGCGGCAAGCGTCGGATGAGGCGGATACCGCGTATGCCAATTTGCGCGCGGATGTCGAAAAGCAATCCGCCGATATGCAGGCGGCGGCGAGCCGTCATAACGTCCTGACCGAAATGACGCGCGACATGGAAGGCTACAACATGGCGGTTCGCCGCGCGATGACCTACGCCAAGCAGCGCGGCTTGACGGGCGTCAAGGGCGTACTGGCGCAGCTGATGACCGTTCCGCAGGCGTACGAAACGGCGATTGACATGGCGCTGGGCGCGGCGCAGCAGAACATTGTCACCGACACCGAAGAGACGGCGAAGGAGCTGATTAACTACCTGCGCCAGAATCGGCTGGGGCGCGCGACGTTCCTGCCGATGAGCGCCATCCGCGGCAAAACGCTCTATGGCAATGAGCGCAATGCGTTGAAGCTGCCGGGCTGCCTCGGCGTGGCGAGCGAACTGGTGCAGTGCGCGCCGGAATACCGCGGTATTGTGGAAAATCTGCTGGGGCGCACGGTGATTGCCGACAACCTCGACCACGGCATTCCGATTATGCGCGCGGGCAATCACGCGTTCCGCTTGGTGACGCTGGAGGGCGACGTGATGCACTCCGGCGGCTCGATGACGGGCGGTTCGGCACAGTCGAAGGTGTCCAACCTGCTCAGCCGTGAGCGCGAACTGAAGGAATTGACCGCGAAGCTGCAAACCGGGCGCGCGGAACTGGACAAGTGCCGTCAGGAACTGACGCAGCGTCAGCAGATGGCGCAGGAGAAGCGGCAGAAGGTCAGCGACGCGGTGAACGCCCTGCATCAGCAGGAGATTGCCGTCGCCCGCGAACAGGCGCGCCGCGAAAGCACGTTCGCCGACCTGAACGCGCACTTGCAGCGGATGCGGGAGACCGAGCAGGCGCGCGTGCAGCTGCACCAGTCGCTGGAGGATATTCGCCAGCAGCTGGAGAACATTGAGCATCAGCGCACGGGCGCGCAGGGCGATCAGAGCGCGATGGAGCAGAAGACCATCGAGATGCAGAACGCGCTCATCAAGGCGCGCGCGGAAGCCAGCGCGGAAAATGACCGCCTGATGGTGCGCACGCTGCAATTGTCCGACCTGCGCCACGGCTTGAGCGACTTGGAGCGCGACGAAGCCCACGCGCAGCAGGATCAGGCGCAAATCCTCCGCGAACAGGAGCGCCGCGAACAGCTGCTGCACGAGATGGACGAACTGGACACCGTCGATGAAAACGAAATGAAGCGCGAGGAAGCCGAATCCGCCCGCCGCCAGAAGGAGCAGCTGCGGCAGGAGAGCGCCGCGCAGGCCATCGAGCAGCGACGTTCACAGGCGCAAAGTGACCTGCGCGACATCCTCAGCGACATGGAAAACCTGCACGAAGCCTACAACCGCGACAGCGAGAAGCTGCACAAGACCGAGCTGGCAAAGGCGCGCATCGAGGGCGACCAGAAGAATCTGCAAAACCGAATCTGGGACACCTACAAGCTGACCTACGCCGGGGCAGAGGAATTCCGCCGCACGCCCTTCGACGAGAAGGAAAGCGACCGCCGCGCCGCCGAGCTGCAAGGGCAGATTCGCGCGCTGGGGACGGTCAACGTCGGAGCGGTGGAGGAATACGCCGAAACCAAGGCGCGTGTGGACGACCTGACCGCCCAGCAGCAGGACTTGAAGCGCGCGGAAATGGACTTGCGCGAACTCATCGAGCGGCTGCTGATTCAAATGCGGTCGACGTTTGTGGAGAACTTCTCGAAGATGCAGGGGTACTTCGCCGAGACGTTCACGCGCCTGTTCGGCGGCGGCCATGCGGAACTGAAGCTGATGGATCCCGACGACCCGCTGAACTGCGGCATCGAGGTCAACGCCCAGCCGCCGGGAAAGAAATTGCAGCTCCTGTCGCTGCTCTCCGGCGGGGAACGCGCGCTGACGGCGATTGCGATTCTGTTCGCGATGCTGAAATTGAAGCCCACGCCGTTCTGCATTCTGGACGAGATTGAAGCCGCGCTGGACGATGCGAACATCGGGTATTACGCGGATTATTTGAAGGAATACTCGAAGGGAACGCAGTTTATCGTCGTGACGCACCGCAAGGGGACGATGGAGCGCTGCAACAGCCTGTTCGGGGTGGCGATGGAGGAACAGGGCGTGAGCCGGATGGTGTCGGTGTCGCTGCAGGACTATCAGGAGTAAGGGAAAACTGAAAGGGGTATCACGGCGGACAAATCCGCCTGATGAAAAAGGAGGCTTTTTGCATGAGTGAAAACGAAAACAATCAGTATCGACTGCTGTCGCCGTGGGCGTATGTGGGCTATGGCCTCCTGTTCACGCTTCCGGTCATTGGCTGGATTCTCGCCATCGTCTTTGCGCTGAATGACGACAACCTGAACCGCCGCAACTTTGCGCGCGGTTACTGGTGAATGGTGCTGGTGGTGGTTATCCTGTCGATTGTCGGGATGGTGATGGGCGTGTCGATCATGGATGGGTTCAGCAGCTATCAGTATAACTACCGATATTGATGAAGGGCTTACCAGAAGCAAGGCTGCCTGCCGAGTGCGGGCAGTCTTTTTTGCTGCCCGGACGGCGCAAGCAGCGGAATCCTCTTGTAAAGTTCCACAACAATTTGGAATGCTTTTGTTAGGAATGCCAAAATTATATTATTCAAAAAGAGAACGCTTGACTTTTTTTGAGGGGAGGGTAGAATGAAAGTAAGGAATCACAAGGGAAGGAAATGACGTGGAAATTCAAAGAAAAGGGCTGAATCGGGCATTTATCGTGCTGGCGGTGGTGCTTCGGCTGCTGGGCTTGATTCACGGGGCTCTTCGGCGTTGACCGCTCCTACCTCGGCTACACGGCATTGGGCATTTTCAAGCTGCTTACCGCGGGCGGCTTCGGCATTTGGGCGCTGATTGACTTCATCCGAATCGGCGTTGATTCGCTCCGCCCGGCGGATGGTTCGCCGTGGGTGGAGGAAACGCGCGACGAGAACATCCGCAGCATCGCCGCGAATATGCAGGCAATCGCCGAAAAGCTGGAGAAGCTGCAAGCGCAGAATGTTCCGGCAGAGGCACCCAAGCCGGAAGCGGACGGCGAAAATCAGGAGACACACAAGGTGTCGCTGAAAAAATAACTTCCTATGGCAATAACCGCAGGGCTGTCAGGCGCAGGACGCTTGGCAGCCTTTCGCGTGGGGAAAAATCCGCTTGCAAACTGCGCGAAAAACCAGTACAATAGAATCGTATCCCTGAATATCAGCATGAACGAGGTGCTTTTGATGCCTTTGTGGAAACGAACGCTGGCGGCGCTCCTGCTGGCGGTGATGATGATACTGCCCTTCGCATCGGCGGAGGATGCGGGGGAGGCCGTTCCGGATGACAACGTGGAGTGGACGGAGGGCGCGGCGAACATCACGCGCGATTTGACCCTGAATGATGAGGGCGACGACGTGTCCGCCCTGCAAACCGCGCTGACGGATTTGTGCTATTACAGCGGCGACGTAACCGGGCGCTATGGCGAGGCAACCAAAACCGCGGTGGAGGATTTCCAGCGAGATTTTGCCCTTGCGGTGACGGGCATGGCGGACAAAGCGACGCAGGAAGCCATCTATGCGGCGGAGTATCGCCCGCTGCGGCTGGGATGCGTGGGCGAGGACGTGCGGCAGGCGCAGATTCGCCTGATGGCGCTGGGCTACTACACGGGCAAGATTTCCGGGCGCTATCTGCCCGCGACACAGGAAGCCATCCGCCTGTTCCAGACGGCGAACGCCCTGCCGATTACGGGCGAAGCGGATGTGCAGACGCTGGAACGCCTGTTCAGCGGTGATGCCATCAGCCGGGATTCGTCCGCCGCGGCGACGCCCACCCCGTCGCCCACGCCCGGAATGCACCTCTCAGATGAAACCACCACCCCGACGCCCGCGCCGACGGTGGCGTTCGTCAAGAAACTGCAATACAACAAGTCCAAGGGCGAAGAAGTCAAGCTCGTGCAGACCCGCCTGACGGAACTGGGGTACTATTCCGGCAACATCAGCGGCAATTTTCTGGGGCATACGCGCAACGCGGTGAAGGCATTCCAGCAGCAGAACGCGCTGAGCGTGGATGGCATCGTGGGCGAAAACACATGGAACGCGCTGTTCAACGACCCGGATGTGCGTGCCGCGACTGATGATCCGAAGCCTACGCCCGAACCGACGCCTGTGCCGTTTGCCATCACGGTGGACGTCAACAATCAGGTAACGACCGTCTACGGGCGCGACGAAAACGGCGATTACACCGTTGTTGTGCGGCAGATGCTCTGCTCCACCGGCACACGCAAGAATCCGTCGGATATCGGCACATTCACACTCAACGGGCGTACGGCGCGCTGGTGCTACTTCCCGGAGTGGGGCAGCCACGCGCAGTACTGGACGCGCATCAACTCGTCCATTGCGTTCCATTCCGTCATTTACAACACGGTCAATACGATGGATTTGTCGGTCAAGTCCTACAAGAACCTCGGCAAGCGCGCGTCGCACGGGTGCATTCGCCTGACCGTTGCGGATGCGAAGTGGATTTATAACAACTGCGGCGCAGGGACGGTCGTCACGATTCGCGCCGATATGCCCGCTGACCCGGAACTCCGCGCCGCGCTGAAGCTCCCCTCGCTGAACACGAAGAACATGCTGCCCTACGTCACGCCGCAGCCGACCGCCGAGCCGGATTATCGCGCCGGGACGATGCCGCCGCAGCCCTTCCGGACGCTGAAAGTGAACAGCTCCGGCGAGGATGTGTACTGGATGCAGCGGAAGCTGACGGATCTTGGCTACTATTCGGGCAAGTGCTCCGGCACGTTCCTGGCGGGCACGCAGAACGCGGTGAAAGCGTTCCAGAAGGCGAACAGTTTGTCTGCGACGGGGACGGCGGATGTCAAGACGCTGAATCTGCTGTATGCGGAGGAACTGTCAGCGACGCCCACGCCGGAGGTCGCGGCGGATGACCGCACGCCGGAGCCGCTGCCGACGCCGGCCGCGGGACAGTGAGATTCCCTGCGGGCGTGAATTTGAAAATAGTATAAAAATAGAACGCGCTCGTCAGCGGAAAGGCTGGCGAGCGCTCTTTTGAGTGCTGGAAGGGGGAATTGGGGTGTGCTATGCTCCCCGGCGTGGCGCAGAAATTGACCATTTTCTTGCTGTCATGAACGCCGGGGGGCTGGCTGTCATTTTGCGTATGGCTGACCGCAGTATGTGCAGCGCGGCGCGCTGCCGCGTCGGCCGCTGTTCTTCGCGCCGCAGCCGGGGCAGATCCACTGCACGAATGTGCCCTCCGGCGTGTACAGCGCAACCGTGCGCGTCGCAGCGTTAATCTGCAGGTTTTGCAGGTATCCCGTGCCGATGAGCGATCTGAGCTGCTCAAGGGCTTTGCTGGAGGAGAGAACCGTGCCGAGCTGGTCAAAGGTCAGGCTTTTTTCGGTCAGCGGGAGCAGCGCGCCTGCGATACGGCGCGCGCAGGCTCTGCGGTATGCATGGCGAAGAATGCGAAAGACAGGCGTTATGAGCGCAGCGAATAGGAAAATACCCATCACGCCGGACAGCGTTTTCCCCTGCGAAAACATCGTTATCGTCGCGGAGACAGTCGCTGCCGCAAAAATGGCACAGACCAGCACAACGGGAATATCCGTTTTTTTCTTGGCTACAGCCTTTGCGCTCAAGTATGGATTGGCGATGTTTGTCATTGCGCGTCTACCGCCGCCTGACAGGTTTCAAATGCTTCGTAGGGATCGCCGCCGCTTAGTACCGCCACGATGCCGTCGCCGTAATCTTCCATATAGCTGTGCGGCATGGCGAACAGGTAGAACAGCTCGTTCTCACCAGGGAGAACGTCCTCCACCAGGTTGCAGGAGCGGCAGGAGATATAGAATTCGTCTCCATCCAGATCGAGGCGGAACTGTGCATAGTAGATCTCGTTGTTGACCAGCGTGGTGAACACGGCCATCTTTTCAAAGACATCCCGGGTTCCGTGAATCGGCGCGTCCACGGACACGGACAGCATATCATCGTAGATATAAACGGTTATAAAGGCGTATTCCATCGAGTTATCGACGGAAAAGGGCACGGTGAAGGTATAGTCGTCATATTCATAGGGAAATTCATTTTCTTCCAGAAAATTCTTCACCAGACTGGCCATTTGATCCTCTTTGCTCATCGGAACAGAATCGGCGAAGGCCACGGAAAACATCAGCAGTGCGGTCAACAGGAAAACGATTATTTTCTTCATGGGGGAAGATCCTCCTCTTTTTGTTTGATCAATGAAAAAGAAATGACGGTCGCTCGTTCCGCGTAGCACAGCGCAGTACTTCATTCAGAAACGGCATTATTTTGCGGATTCTTCCGGCGCAAAATGGATCAGCATAGAGCCAAAATAGTCCATATCGCAGCCTTTTTCCGTGGGCACGATGTACAGCGCCTGTGTGTAATAGTCGATGACAATGCCGTCGACCTCACCCGCTTCCGTGGGCGCCTTGCCAAAGACCCATGTGAGACCGGGAATATCCGCGCCTGCTATGACCAATTTGACGGTGCCGTCCTCATGGAAGAGAAGGGAATACTCATAATTGCCCAGCTGCGCGGCGGTCATGTTGTAGCCGCTTACATCCGCGTCGGTCATGACGTACTTCTTTTCCAGCATAATCTCGGCGCCGGCGGCGGGTTCGGGCGTGACGGCGGGATTGAATTCCGCAGTTGGTTCGGCGGCCGCTTCGGGGGCATCGCCGGTACGCTCGTACCACAGGGTAAGGTCGCTCATTTCAAGGCTGAGCGTTCCATCCTCGCGCAGCGTGACGGCAGTCTCGCCGTTCAGGATGGAGATGAGCAGCGTAAAGTCGTCCATGCGGCAGGACAGACCGTCCAGCGTCGTACCATGCAGGGTCAGGTCGCAGGTAGTGCCGTAAATGACCAGCGTATCCCCCGCCATTTCAGCGGCTTCAGCGGGCAGCGTGATGCCGTCCGCTGTGACGCGCGCAAGCGTCCAGAAGCCCCTGAAATCGTCGATAATGGCGCTTTCGTTGATGCTTGGGACGGCCGTGCTTGAGGCTTCCGGCTTCTCGCGGCTGAACGCCATGGTCACGTCGTCCATGGAAACCGTGAGGAGCGCGTCCTGCAGCGTGAACGATATGCCGTCCGCCATGAGCACGCCGTCCTGCATGGCGCAATGGATGCTGTCCACGTCGCCGTTCGTGTTCATTTCAGCCGCACCGTCCGCGCCGAGGGTGAAGGTCACATCCAGCCCCATGTCAGCCAGCGGATAGGGTGTACCCCCTATCTCCATGCGCACGCCGTACCACACGCCCAGATATTCATCGGGAATGCCAGCGTTCTGCGCGACAGGTTCGGGAATGGGGGTGGGTTCAGGCGCAATTTCGGGTTCAGCCGCGTCTAACGTGCCGGGCTGCGCGGGCGCGGCGGTTTCCACGCTCGCATCCAGCTTCAGGGTGGGGAGCAGCGCGGGCAAATCGGGCAGCGCGGGCTGCGCGTGGGCGCATGGCTCGGTGATTACGGTAACCTCGCTTCGGTTTTCGCTCCAGCTCTGGCAATTCTGAGCGTGCCTGAGGTTTTCTTCGCTCATGCCTTCGGGCACGCGCACGGTCAGCTTGGGCGCGACGTTCATCATCAGTCCCATGGGGGACGCGGTCAAATCGCAGCCGTCGAAGCAGATTTCGGCAAGGTTCGGGCAGTTGACGATGCAGTTTTCGCCGAAGTCCTTCATCTTGCTGGTGAAGTGCAGGCTGGTCAGGTTCTTGCATTCAGTAAACGCGCCGTATTCCACACGCTCCGCGTCGGCGACGAAGAAACTGAGGCCGGCAAAATTGAACGCCTGCTGGCCGATCCTTATGAGATGCTCGCCAAAGTACAGGTTGCCCAGCGGTCCCGCGCTGTCGAAGGCGTAGTTGTCGATTCCACGCACGCCGTTGACGAAGATTACGTTGTTCAGGCTACGGCAGAGCATAAACTGATTGCCGCCGGTGCTCTCCAGGGGCGCGTAGCAGACGAAGGTCTCCAGCTGCTGGCAGTAGGCGAGCATCATGCCCGGCAGCTCTTTGATTGTTTCGGGCAGCACCAGCGTGCGCAGGCGCACCCATTCGGTGCGGTCACTTGCCACGGAGGAATCTGTATAGTCATGGCACGCGTCAAAGGCGTTGTAGTTTTTGAAGCCTACCACGGTTACGCCGTTGATTTCGCGCGGCACGACCACATCCACGTCAGTTCCGACGTAGGCGGCGATCAGACCGGTATCCGGATCAAACTTAAAGTTCTCGGCGGGAGTCGGCTCGAAGGGCATCTTTACGAATTTGCTTACTTCGCCCTCGCGCAGCATGGGGTCGTACCACGGGCGCTGGAGCGTCTCGTTCCACGCGGCAAGCTGCTCATCGGTCGCGTCGGCGGGCAGACGCAGCTCGGCGCTCGTGCCCTCGACGGCGGAAAGCGGGAAACTGCCGGCGGTGGGGATGACCATCTTCGTCAGCTTTGTGTTCGCGAAGGCTCTCTCGCCTACGGAAGCGGCCGCGTTCAGCTGTACACGCTCCAGCGCGGAGCCTTCAAACGCGCCCGCGCCAATGGCGGTCACGTTCTGTATTTCGGCACTTGTCAGCGCGGTGTTGGCAAACGTGCCCGCGCCGATGGCGGTCACGTTCTGCATTTCGGCACTTGTCAGCGCGGTATTGGCAAACGCGCTGTCGCCGATTTCGGTCACGCCCGCGCCCAACGTGAGCACGGTCACGCCGCTGCCTTCGAACATATGCGACGGGATTTCGCCGAATTCGACGGTCACGTCGCTCAAAGCGGGCAGATTTGCAAACACGCCTGCGGGGATGATCGCCGGATCGCACTGAATCACCAGCTTTTTCAGCCCTGTCAGGCCGTCGAGCGCGCCTTCACCGATGGTGGTCAGCGAGTCGGGCAGGGTCAGTGCTTCCAGCTGCGTGCAGCCCGCGAACGCCCGCGCACCGATGGTGGTCACGGAGTCGAACAGATCCACGTTCCGGAGGGAACTGTTCATGAAGGCCTCCGCGCCGATGGTGGTGAATTCGTCGTTGTGGGCGACGGAGAAGTATTCGATGGTCTGGCTGCCCTTGAACACACCGTCGCCCAGACCGACCACCGCCTCCTTTGAAACGGTGAGATGGGGGTGAATGCGCGTCTTTGTGCCGGTGTATTCGGTCAACACGCGGTTTTCGTACCGATACGCGCCCTTCTCAGGCGATTGGGCAGTCGGGTCCTGCGCGCGCCACACGCGGCAGGGAAGCCCCAGCGCGTCCACATACGCCTGCCACTGCCGCATCTCCTGACGCGTACCGTGCGCGTTCAGGTCGATGTCGTACAGATAATCGCAGCCCGCGAAGACGTCCTCGTCCAGCGTGGGCGCGGTCAGGCTTTCCAGAACGATGTACTGAATGTTGTAGTCGCCCTTGAAGGCGCGGGAGCCAATCGACTCAAGCGTCGAAGGCAGATAGAGATTGCCACCCATGTTGCTGCAGGATTCAAACGCGCTTTCGCCGATGGTTTTAAGCCCCTCGGGCAGCGTCAGAAAGCCTTTGATGCCGGCAAAATAGAAGGCGTATGCGCCGATATGTTCCAGCCCCTCAGGCAGCTCCAAAACGCTGCTCTTGTAGGCGTTGTAAAACGCGCTGTCGCCGATGAACTTCAGCGTGGAGGGGAAGTGAACGCGGGCCAGTGTTTCGCAGTTATAAAACGCGCGATCGCCGATGGTTTCCAGTCCTTCAGGCAGTTCCAGCAGCGCCAGATAGGTGTGCTGCGCGAACGCATCGGGACCGATGGCCTTTACCGGCGCGCCGCCGATGGTTTCGGGGATGGACAGATAGGTGGCGTAGCCGTTGTAGGAGGTAATCGTGCCGGTGGAAGCGTCAAAATCGAACTCCGATTCCACATAGCCGTTGTTCTCCACAATCACGGCGTTTTTGCCGCTGGGCTGGACGCTTACTTCACTGCCGGCATTTTCAAACGCCGCTATATAGGCGTCCAGCTGGTCGTCCGGGACGTAAGCCGTCGCGTCCTCGGGCAGAAGGCTGAAGCAGTCAATGTCGATTGCAGGGCATACACCCTCAAAGGTAATCTTACGCAGCGAGTCGCAGTATCTGAATGAAGTATCGCCGATATAGCGCACACCTGCGGGAATGGTAACTTCCGTCAGCGCATTGCAGCTGAAGAAGTTCATGCGGTTGATGACCACAAGGCTCTGGGGCAGGGAAACGCAGGTCAGGTTGTCGCATGTGCTGATGGCGTTGCTTCGAAGCTCCAGCACGGTTTCGGGCAATGTCAGCGAGGTGATGGTTTCCCCGCGGAACACGCTGACGCCGATCACATCCACCGTGAAACCGTCCAATTCGCCGGGCACAACCACGTCGCCGCCCGCGCCGTTATAGCCGCGGAGTATGCCGTAGTTCGCGTCATAATTCCAGTCGGCAGCTTCGCCCGACGCCGTGACGCAGGTCACCAGCATCAGCAGGAAAAGAATCAGGCATAGCTTTCTTTTCATGAATTGATTCCTCCATTTCTTCATCATAATATTAGAAGACAAACGTGTTAAATCCGTATTCCTCCATCAGTCCCTCAAAAAATGTTTGATTGCCGAAGCCTTTTCGCAGCACCCCTTGGGATCGTCTTTTCATGGCGGTCGCTCCTTTCTCACAGCGCATCCAGCGCGGCAGTCAGATAGGCGTGGGTAACGGAAGCATAGAGGAAAGCATC
>OJNN01000614.1_pt1 | contig 14992 bp, 6 predicted proteins | sample 1597851 | NCBI WGS metagenome assembly OJNN01 (sample SAMN01915222, study PRJEB22387) | human gut metagenome | isolation source: stool | host: Homo sapiens | place: USA | reverse complement strand
TTCCTTTGGATGGATCTTGTTCTTGATCGCATAATTCTCGGTCGGAAGTCCAAATGCATCCCAACCCATTGGATAAAGAACATTATAACCCTGCATTCTTCTCTTTCTGGCTACAATATCGAGTGCTGTATATGGTCTTGGATGACCAACATGAAGTCCCTGTCCGGATGGATAAGGGAACTCAACTAATGCGTAATACTTTGGTTTACTGTAATCATCTGTTGCAGCAAAAGCCTTGTTATCATCCCAGACCTTCTGCCACTTCTTCTCAACAACTTTATGATTATATGCTGTTGCCATGTCATTTCCTCCTGAAAAATGTTTGTAAAGTGTAATAGGAGCCTAATCATATATGACCAGCTCCTACTATCTCTCTTATATTCTGATCGAATTAAACTCTTGAAAGATACTCGCCTGTACGTGTATCGATCTTGATCGTATCTCCTTCATTTACAAATAAAGGAACATAGAGTGTTGCTCCTGTCTCAACTACACAAGGCTTTGTAGCACCTGTAGCTGTATCACCCTTTACACCAGGCTCGCACTCTGTGATCAGTAATTCTACAAATAATGGTGGCTCTACACCGAATACAGAACCATTGTGAGAAACAAGCTTACAGATCTCGTTCTCCTTAACGAACTTTAATGCATCTCCGATCGCTGCTTTATTCAATGGAATCTGATCGTATGTCTCCGGATCCATGAAGTAGTAAAGATCACCGTCATTGTACAGATACTGCATATCTTTTCTCTCGATATGAGCCTTCTCGCACTTCTCTGTTGGACGGAATGTCTTTTCTACCACACCACCACTCTTGATATTCTTAAGCTTTGTTCTTACAAATGCAGCACCTTTACCAGGCTTTACATGCTGGAACTCTATAATCTGATAAATATTTCCTTCAAATTCAATCGTAACACCATTTCTGAAATCACCTGCTGAGATCATCTCTGCCATAATTTTCTTTTCCTCCTTAAGATATGAACTTCTTGTGACATTTTATAATATTCTACAGAATATTTCAACTACTTTTTACCAATTCCTTAGGCGTTTCCTGACCTCCCGGACGATTAGCGGCTTGATATGTCTCTTTCATAAGGCTCTTGCGCTCTATTTCAACGTAACGGCACTAAGCTCGCCGAAAAATCCGGCTCACTAAGGGCCGACGTTGAAAAAGGCTTATTACAGAGACATATCACAACCCCCAATCTGGGAATGGGGATATAAAAGTTCTACACCCTCTATCATTCTTGATTCAAAATTTTTTAATTGTTTCATACAACTATTGCGTATAATCCTAACAGTTTCTGAAATACATTATAGTTTTTGTTTTTAATTAAACACATAGTTTATCTTACATTCTGCTAATTATTTCTTCTGCAATATACTCAGGGGATTGTCCGGTGGCAGGAATTGTCAAATCTGCCACGCGTTCATATAACGGGGTGCGGTAGGTTAAGAGATCGCGTACCTTCTGTTCCGGATCGTCGCCTGATAAGAGAGGTCGGGTATTGTCCCCCGATAATCGAGATATGACCTCTTCCGGGGTAATCTGTAAATAAATAACTGTTCCGAGGGTTGCAAGCTCTGCTGCATTCTCCTCCCGGAGCGGAAGGCCACCGCCGGTCGAAAGTACCGCATGCGTTAACGATGCGTTCAGTTCTTTTAGTATATCTGTCTCTAACTGTCTGAAATATGCTTCGCCCTTTTTACTGAATAATTCAGCGATCGTACAACCACATTTTTCTTCTATATACTGATCTGTATCTATGAAGGTATATCCGTATCTTTCAGATAACAGCTTTCCGACTGTTGTCTTTCCGGATCCCATAAAACCTGTCAGGATGATATTATCCCGTGTCTTTTTAAGCAACTTCCGATAAATCTCATCTGCTGTTTCTTCATCTATCGTTATATCATTCCACAATTCATATGCAATTATGCCTTGGTACAGAAGCATCTTCAGCCCATTATAGCTCTTTGCTCCCGCGTATCTGCACAGAGACATGAATCCGGTAGAGAATGGTTTATAGATCAGATCGATTCCGACTGATACAAGCTTATAAAATGCCGGATCTTCAATCACTACTTCATCACTATGCGGATACAAGCCTTTTGAAGTCGATTGAAATACAATATATTTTTTCTCCGGAAGCTTGTGATAGTCCTGAATGCTCATAGCCGTCATACTCTGATTCCCAAAGAAATCATTCATATGATCCGCGATCGCCTGTGCTTTGGCTACAGTACGATTTAAGATATATACATGTCCTGCTCCGTTTGACACACACATATAAGCTACGGCTTTCGCCGCTCCGCCTGCTCCTAATATAATAACGTCCTGTCCGTCAAGCTCTACTCCATAAGATCTCACCTCACGAAGAAGTCCCATCATATCCGTATTATAACCTTTATATCCATTTTCTGTCCGTACCAGTGTATTAACAGCACCGATCGCCTGTCCGCCTTCATCTAACTCTGACAGATATTGCATAACCTCATTCTTATGCGGAACTGTCACATTTAACCCCAGAATGTTTAACGCATACGCACCTTTTACTGCAGCTTCTAGATTTTCTGCTTTTGTATGAAACGGAACATATACATTATTTAATCCGAGCTTCTCGCTTAATGTATTATGTATAAGCGGTGACATTGTATGCTCCACCGGATCTCCCAGAAGTCCCAGCGTTCTTGTTTTTCCATCTATCATCATATTGTCTCTTCTCCTGCTGTTCTGTTAATTTCATATAATGATCGTAAAATTCCCATAGGTTTTTTCATATGGCAGCATTTCGTAATCATCTAGTTGTTATAGTAGCATTTTCTTTCAGGTCTTACAAGCAAAAAGGCGGGCATTGCTGCCCGCCTCTGGAATTATAATATGTGTTTTTAATAGCTCATATTAAGCTAATGTATATTTTTCTGCTTCAATACCATCTACAGTTACAATACTGTTTGTATTGTTCTGTGTCAGGTTGAAGAGTGGATCAGCAGCTTTAATCTTGATGATCTTCTGTACTGGTGTAGCTTCACCGCCATAATAAACTTCAACAACAATATAAGTATAATTACCACCATACGGTGCAAAACACTCTTCTGAAGGTTTCAGCTTATTATTTGAATACTGATCTCTAACCTTAATCTTTTCTGTCGCATCATCAAACTGTACAAATCCATCAAAAGTAGCTAACCAAGTCATCTTTGCCTGCTTCTCTTCTTCTGTCAATGCAATGTAACCATGCTGTGATAACTCGTTTTTCTCTGCTTCTGTCAGATGAGATTTAATAGCATCATACGCTTTCCACTTCCAGATTTTTTCATCCGTTCTGTCTTTCAACTCTGCATCTGTAAACTTTACAAACTGTTTTTCGATATCCGAACGTTTCCAGCTCCAAACCAGTTTATCCTTTGTAGCAGAATATACCGGACTTAACTTCTTAGGATCCTGATCATTCAGATCCAGATCATAATACACATTGATCCGATCTACGGTGATACCGTCCGGAATATCAATTTTTGCATCAAAGTTTGGCGATGTTGTCTTATCTGCTATTTCAATCAGATAAATATTATTGCCTGCTGACTCATCCTTACCAAGCTCATTCACAAAGTTTGTATCCGGCTGGAACAATGTTACATCCGGCTTAGGCACTGATGCTAAAGCACTGTTAATAATAACATTGATGAACAATTTTCTCTCATCATTATTCTTTGTTCCATTACCTGTTACAGATGTATGACCGGCTCCACAATATGTGATAGCTCCGTTACCATACGCTGTTGTATAAATGAAGTAACTCTCCATTCCATCATAAGGTGATGCAGCATAATAAGATGACATTGTCTTTGCATTACCATTGTTATTACATCCTGCAAGTGTATACCAGACTGTTGTCTTCGTAGCCTCAAGATCCAGTGAATATGCCTGCTGATGTGTACCCGATATATTCAGGGATGAACCTATCGCAAACGGATACAGGGTAACCAGACCTTCATTTAATCTGGAAGCCTTTGCTGTCTGCGCAAATGCAGACTCATCTCTGTTACCATCATTGGTTGTGGTACGAAGTGCACCGTTTACATCCATCTTTGAATAAATATATGGTGTATTATTCTCTGCATGTATACTCTTATTCACTGCAAAATACAGATATGACATTGATAATGCACTTATATTCCAGCTAGACTTATCACTCGGAATCTGTGTTACATTATAATTTGAATTATAATTCTTTAATGTCTTAATCGTGCTGTCATAGATTCCCGATGTCTGATTCAGCTTTCCTGATATTCCGGCTGTTGTATTGAATCCGTATGGTGTCAGATAATATGTATCTGACTTATCCTTATATGACTTATACTCATAGCCATCATTTGTCTGAGCATATGAACTCTTCTGGTTTGTAAGATCCACATGGAATCGGTTCAGTCCAACCATATCAAGCAAGTTTGTAGTAAGTGTATAAGCACCACCCGCCTTCTTTGAATATGGTGACATTGTATCATGGAAGAAGAACAAATCTCCTCCGGCTTTTACATAATCCTTAATGTACTGACATGTCGTTGCATTCATATCAACATAAGCACTTGTGCTGTCTCCATATGGTGAGAATGCTGCAGAAGGACCAAGTACCAGGATAGAATACATCTTCTTAAGGAAGTCCTTACCATAAGATCTTCTTAAGTATTTATAATACTCATCCTTTGCATTCAGCTCTGCATCCTTTGCATCACGATATGCCGTAAATAATGTTCCATATGTTCCAAACTCATTGAAATTAGTTCCCTTGTCTCCATAATATTTCATGAAGATCATAGAATAATCTCCGGTCTTTATACAGTAGTTAAACAGCTGCACAATCTCACTTTCCGGTACCCATCTGTTCAATGCACCAAGCAGAGACTGTGAACCCTGTCTGTATTTACCATACTTTGCTGTATCTATCTTAGTTGCATCATTTCCAAACTGGTCGATTGCACCCTCCAGATACTTATCAATATTTTCCTTTGGAGTTTCAACAGCAGCCTTTGCATTCTGATATGCAGTCCATTTCTCCTGCAAGCCATCTGCATAATCCTGCCGAGTCATTCCATCAACTTTACCGCCTGCTTTGGACAGTGTCTCTGCATCTGCAACCCACTGCTCCAGGCAGTTATAAGTTCCGCTTGCATTATCTGCTGTTGTAAAACTTGCTTTATTCTTATTGATAACCGCCATATCAAGATTGATATTATAATCATCCGTAATCGTATCTGCAAGGTTTGAATACCAGTTATCATCTCCGGCACTCAGGTCATACTGTACAATTCCAAAACGGTTCTCATGACGTCCAAGTGATTTGTACTGTGATAATGCTACTTCTGATCCCAGTTTCGGTTCTGATGTAAGGCCATTGTAATACATGATCTTATGTGCCCACTGAGACTGAATATCAAAGTATAAAGTATCCTTAAAATTATGGAAGTCTGTTGTCTGGCCATCATACATTGTCTGGATCTGAAGGACATTGATATTGTTCTTATCAGCTGTCTCATTCACAACCTTACTAAGCCCTGAACTGGTTGCTATAAGCTCAGTTCCCTCATAGATCTCCAGATACCAGCTGGCTGATCCGAAAAAGTCTTCATCCAATTCCAATGTGGTTGATGCAGTATATGATGTCATTCCTGCAGAAGCAGCTCCTTTTGTAAGAGTTCCCTCTGTATGATAATCACTTGAATCAAATGTCATGTTACGATCTTTATCACAATATAACTTATATGTATATGTGGCATCCGACTTACTGCTTCTGACCTCGAACTCAAATGGAAGACTGGTCGTTCTCAGATAAGAACTCGTAATTCCTTCCTTATAGGTAGCAGGTTTATTTGTAAATACTACTCTCACTCTGCTTGCTGAACTCTTGATCAGACTGTTCAGTGAGGTCTTCATCGTATCAGATGGTACGACTGCATAAGACTTAATCACTGAAGGATCGTCATTCTGGAACCAGCTCTCATTCTCTACATCCGTAGTCAGATGAATCTTGTAAGATCCGCCTGTACCGATCTCTTTCGCCGTATATAAGGTCTGACCATACGTTCCATTCTGATTATCTATCATCTGCGTATCATCATGATCATATCCCCATAATACATTTTTCACACTTGTAGAAGCTGCTTTTTTATCATATGCATACTTCACAAGCTTATACACTCTGGAAGATGGATCCAGGTAATAATTTCCCTTTTCGATCGTTCCATCATCTTTAAACCAGTAACCTGAAAGAAGCTGAACCTGAGTCAATGCATTCACGCCGTTCTTAACATTGTAACCCTGCATCTTCTCATATACAGATGTCAGTTCATCACCGAAGATAACCGGTTTTCCGGCATCTATATATTCTACAAGTTCATCATACTTTGTCTTTGTAAGATCATTACCGTTTTCAGGCATGTATACTGCCTTACCTACCAGATCTGCCGGCATATAATTATCTGTAATATACTCTAACATACCTGTATGTGTGTACATAATGAATGTCGGTAAACCATAACCTAATGCTTTGATCGCATCACCATTCAGATTACCACTATGTGCAGAATAAACTTCCTCAACGCTTCTATCAAGTGCTGTATAATCACCACCGATATAAACCAGATCATAACTTGTTGCGATATCATCTTTCATACCGATCAATGCTTCCGTAGAAACCTGAGTAAGTTCGATATCACCATAGTTTAATCCATCTATTGCATATGCAAGTTTGGCCTTTGTCAGATCAAAGTCATAATACTCAACATTCTTCTGAAGTTCTTCTTTGGCCTTACCCTCAATCACATCTGACGGAACAGTATAATAATCACCCTTTATCTCTGAACCATCCATATGTTTTGAATAGGAAGAATTTTTATTCTTGGTTTCTGCTAACTCGCGATCAATCGGATAATCCGGTTGAATTTCAAGAACCTTGAACTTATTATCAGAGCCATCACGATACTGACCTGCATTAATGATATCTGCAATTGCTTTTGCTGACGGACTGATAATGGTCTTATTTCCGCCATTATTGTCATCATCACCATCTCCAGAGCCAACACCATCTCCGGCTTTATCACTGGCAATTACATATACACCACCTTCAACAGCGTCGCATAATGATTTATATGCATCTTTTCCAATCTCATCTTTATAAGCACCCGACTCGATAAAGATAAAATCAAACTGTGTAAAGTCAATCACCTGTTTTGTAGAATTCTTGGTAAGTGCTTCCGCTTTGTGATCTAGATATAACTTATTGACATAATTAAATGCCTTATCTCTACCTTCTGTAGAATCTTCTGAATAATCCAAAACAGTATATTCATAAGATAAGTTTGATGAATAATTTGCATCATAAGCAGGATCTGATTCTGTTGTCTTCTTTGTAAACTCTGCATATGTATCTGCAACGTTTGTATAATCATAATCTGCTGATTTCTGCTCACCATTCTTTGTAACAATGAAATTACATCCATTGCTGCCAACTTCATAAGCACCCGTCACTATAGTATCATCTGTTCCAGTTCCGGTTCCAGTTCCGGTTCCAGTTCCGGTTCCTGTTCCGGTTCCACTTCCTGCAGCTGCAACAAGCTCATCAATTGCTGTTCCGGCAGGCTCAATGATCACTCCATACTGGAATTCAGAACCGGCATTCAGATATGAGAAATTATAATTGTACACATAAGTATTTGTCGCACTGTCAAAAGAACCGTTTCCACCTTCTAAAGATGAAAGCATAACTGAATACTTCTCTGTCTCATTCTTACCAACCAGATAAGTCTTTCCGTCTATTGTAACAGTAAGATATACATTTGATCCGGTAAGATCTACAGATGAACGAACCTCTCCGGATAATTCCTTAGTTGCAACATCCTGAAAACCGGTATTTGAAAGATCGGTCGTTGAATAGACAGCACCTTCACCTGAGGTCAAAGCATTCTTGATATCACGGCTCTGAAGAACATAGATATTCGCACCACTTGGCACATATCTGTATCCACGGCTTGCATAAGCGGCTCCTGTGAATACACTGTTCTCTGCTGTTTCTTCTGCTTCCCAGGTATTAGTCTTCTTATTGAAAGTATAGGCACTTGCATCCATATGTGTGGAATCATTGTTTGCTGCTAATTCATCAAACATCCTCGATGACTCACCATTTGAAATAACAAGTACTTCTGCATTATCAAAATCCCATTTTGTTCTGGAAGCTGTAATACCACCAATAGAACTTGATACCTTAATATATGCAGAATCACTGTGATTCGTCTGGAAATTCAGGAAGTCTGTCAATGAATTATCTTCATACCATTTATAATATCTGTTTTTGTTGATATAGTCATTTCCACCCTCTGTCGCAGAACGTTCCGCTGTAAGGATGAAATCTGAAATTGTCTTTGTTGTCTTTTGGGTTGGATCCGGTACATCATTATCACTTGCTTCTTTATAAAGCACATTGAAATATCCCGGCTCTACTGCTAATACATTATCTATACGGGCTGTCAGATTTTTTGTAATCAACTTGAATGCTAATGTTCCCATACGATATGTATCATTATTTCCCTTTATCGAACTTGCATCTTTTACACAAAGTGTATATTTATCAAGAACGATCGGATGGCGGTCATCCATTGTATAGCTTACAAGCCAATTATATAATGCTTCGCTTATATCTTTGTCTTTTGATGCATATGCATTCTCATCCGGTGCAACGATATATATGAAATCCGCTGCAGATAAAATTGCTTTTGCATTTGTATCCATACTGTTCAGATTGTCAACAGTAACCGTTGTTAATGTCACTGCTCCGGCTGCCATCTTCTGGGATGCAATCGTCTTATAACCATCAAATACCGCATATCTGAAATACTCACCATCATACACATACTTCCATAATGGTGTTGTATTTGTATAATCAGACTCATTTTTGATATTACCTTTATAGTTTGATGCAGTAACTTTAGCAGTCATATCTGTATCTGCTTTCGCAATATCGTCATTTGATTTAGACTTTGGAAGGATCTGAACAATACGATATTTGTCATCACCTGTTGCCTTTAAACTGGCGCTGTTCGAATTGATAACCGCAAGGTCAATATTCGAATAGCCTACAAGTCCTGTTGCAGCACTCAGTTCTGCGTTATTTTCATTTACAGGAGTTCCAGAATTAGCTAATGTGAAATTGACGAATACCGCACTAACAATCAGTGTAAAGATGATTGCTACGGAAGATAAAACAACTTTTTTATTCTTAAACACTATTCTTTCCTCCTTTTAGTTTGAATGCGCTTTTAACACATTTGAATTTCTAAGGCTGACAACTCCATCCACTGTATAAGATGCTGCTGTCTGTGCATCCTGAAGTTTCATGGTGATTGCAAAACTATCCTCATCCGGATTCACCTTCACATCAAACTGCTCAACATTCTTTGCAAGCAGACAGGCCTCATCATTACTTGAATCAATAAATGATCCGCCTCCGGAATTAGACGCCTTCATTCTGTAAGCATATAACTTCTTGTTTGTCTTATCATATAATAGAGTACAACTTGTTATCTCGCTATCACCTGTTGTTGAATCCAGACCGGATGCATAATTAAGCTTAATATAAAGCTTATCCGCCGTCTTTGAACCTACCGTTGTCGATACCGTACTGAGTGCTACATCTTTATCCAACTCACCGATGTTGTAGCAAGGTCTTTTATTCGATCCGCTTGCAGGATTTGAAGAAGGGGCTACCTGCACTGTTTTGTTTCCGCCTCCTTCTTTATAAGAACCATCATCCTGTCTTAAATCCGACGCATCAGGAACCAGATATACGCCTTCTTTCGATGATGTTTCACCTACTCGCTTTGCTTTTGCATAAATCTTAACATCTGTTGCTGCCATCAGCATATCAGACATAGTATCATAGGCTTCTTCAGCCTGTGTCTGTATCTTCTTTCTGGATGTCATCTTCCGATTGGAAGCAACCACTGATCCAATCAGGGTTGTAACTGCTACCATAAATACACTTAAGATACCTATGTAAAGTACCAGTTCAATGAAAGTGAAACCCTTATTCTCTGTTTTTTTCACTATTCATCCCTCCTTATGATCCTGTATAATGACTACCAGTCGTTTTGTTTAATGTTACTTTACCTACTGATGCATTCGACCGCTCCTTATTGAAAGTATAAATACCATCTCCCGACCAAACCGAACCATCTGCTTTATTAAACATAACGATCATAAAACCCGCTGTGCCATTTACTTCAGTAACCTCTTTTGCGGTATCTGAAGATTTTGCCGCGTACATAATTTTTACGCGATCCAGCGTTATAGTATCTATTGATGTGTCTGCAGTAAAGTTAGCTCTGTCTTTAAAATCATCTGAAGGGTCTCCATTCGCTTTACGCGTAACATCACCCGTAAAGGTTCCGTATGTAATCTGATATTTATCGTCAACCTTTTCAATCAACATAGCAGCTTTTTTATTTTGAGATTTTGTCAATTTTACTAATGTAGACAATTCCTCATTGAATGACTCTTTAGCCGAGGTAGCCCGGGCAGTTGATATCGCTGATATCGTAACAGCTGCCAGTCCGGATAACACCGCTATTATTCCAAGAACAATAATCAGTTCTACCAGAGAATATCCAGCATTGTTTCTTTTCTTCATCTTCACCCCTCCTAATCTACATTCTTCTTCCAGTTCTGGAATTCAAGAATATCACTATAAGAGATGTCAGATAAAGTAGAACTCTTCACCTCTGCACTACTGTCTTTTTCTTCTTTTACATAGTTCTTTAAGATTTCTCTTGTAACTACGCTTACATCTGTATCTGTGCTGTCTGCGCACTTCTTCAGCACACTCGCTGTATATGATACATCTGCTGAAAGGCTGATACTGCTGTTACAGATCACCTTACCACCTGCTATAATCAATCCTTTGAATGACTTTACCTTGTTACTGAACTTCACATCGCCACCGCAGATAACAATACCCTGTAATGAATTGCCTGTAGCTGTATCAAGCGTTACATCTCCATCATTGATAACAAGAATCGAATCTGCTGATCCATCATCAGACGAAATCGTTTTACTGATATTCTTATGCGCTGTATGGTTAGTGCCGTCAGGCAGTGTATGCGTTCCAAAAATCTTTGTAAAGTCAACATAGTTATTTAATGGTGTCAGACTGTAATTATAAGAGTACGAATCACTTCTTACAAAATCTCCCTTATACTTTCCATCTGCATCCTTGCCAACATATGTGTACTGATACTCGCCTGATGCTAACTGAGTTCTTGTATAATCACCTTTATTAGCACCTACATTTTTGAATTGTGCATGCTCGTATCTGTACTTCTGAGACTGCTTTCCATTACTGGTCTCTGTATAATCTGTATATTTTACTAATGCCCATGCAGATTGCTCTTCATCGGTCTCCTTACCTTCAGCATCCAACACCTTATTGTTTAATACAGACAGATGATCTTTCATGTTGATATACATGTAATTAAGGAAATTACTCACCTTATGTGCCTCTGTTTCAGAATCTGATCCAGTTAACTGTCCTGCACTTGTTTTAAGGTTTTCATAAGCAAGATTATTTGCTGTCGTGTCTCCATTTCCAAGCAACATGGTGAATGTCTTAGATGTAGCTGCTGCTTTTAAAGCCGTTTCAACACTCATCGTACTCTTTGTTGATGCCTGAATATATAAAGATCCGTCATTCTTATTCTGTGCCGTTACAGCCGCGCCTGAACCAACCTTAGAAGAATCTACCTTGCCATCTGCACCAACAGGAAGTAACAATGTCACATCGAAGCTGTCATAATTAGATACGTTATATATCTTCTTATTTGTTTCTTCCAGATTCTCTGCCAGAAGATCATAATACTTCTTTACAAAAGCTTCTGCTTCTTCTACATTACTCTGCTTATTATCTCCCGCTTTAATATAAAGATAATAATAATCATGACCAGACACCGTCTGTTTGATCGCATTAACTACCAATTCATTATTACTCAGTTTTTCAGTAAACTCTTTGTATAATTCCTTTAATTTAACATCATTGTTAAAACTATTTGGGAACTTCAACTTAACATGTGTATAACCATTTGAATCTACTGTCTCGCTGCCTGCAACCGGCTCCCACTGTGTCAGGAAAATCAACTGATTGGATTTCACATCAAGCGACTGACCAGTTGAATAATCCTTCAATGTTGTAAATGCATAGTCCAGATTCTTTTCATTTCCATCTGCATCAACAAGACCGAGTTCTTTTCTCTCATTAGCATCTGTGATAGAAGAAGCTGTTTTGGCAAGAGATATTGCGGCTATGGGAAATGAATGCAGAAGGGAAATGTAAACACTTACTATTCCTAAATAGACATTTCATGAGAAAATGTGCATATTTTATAAAAAATAAATGTTGCGCAAAAATAATAGCTAAAATTTGCTCAAAAAATATAGGAATAACTTACAAAAATATTCAAAATACACAAAAACAGTTTACTAATGTGAAGTGATAGTGCTAATATACAGTACATAGTGTTGTAAGAGCTTACAAATGTAATCGTTTACAACAAAGCGCAAGAACAGAAAACAGTGCAAAAAATTACGGAGATTAGAGCGCTACCGTAAAAAAATGGGAGGATTGTATGAGTCGATGTAAGAGAAAAAGATTTCTGGCATTTATGTTGACCGTGGCTATGTTGCTGGGTGTCATGCCGGTGGATCTGCTGGGCGGTATTGCCAGTGTGAAGGCTGCGGAGACGGTCCATGAGGTGAACTTTACAAAGCTACCTGTAGAAGGAAAAAAAGATACGGATCCATTTACAAATGATATGATGGCAGACAGCTATTATGCACTTGTTGGAAGTGCAATGTGTAGATTAAACAGTGAAGCAACAAAAGTAAAAGCTGTTGAACTGTCAAATAAGGAAGGAAAATCTGCCATAAATTTTACGGTTAGTGGAACGGCAACCTTGGAAGTGAAATTTAGTAGTACTGGTGGTGGAAAAACCTCGAAACTGGCATTAAAAAAAGATGGAACACAGATAGCAGATTCTGTGAAGGAAGCTACAGGAACAACTGGTGAAACAGTAACTTACTCGAACCTTGCTACAGGTACTTACTCAATCATTAGTGCAGAAGGATTTACGGAGAGAAGCGTTCGAATCATAAGTATTAAGGTAACAGAGACATCGCAGGATGTTCCCGCAGGTGCAACCGTTTCTGGTAACATTGCAGTTGTAGATAACACGAACGGATTGGTGCAGGAAGGCCAAAAGGTTAGCCTGACCGCAGCAGAGAACAAAGATACAGTAGAGTTAGCTGTAGGAGTTGAAAATGAGGATATTACCTTGAGTGCCGGAACTAAGTACAACATCGTTGCTCCGAACGAGAATGTCCGCGCTGTTGCAGAAGACGGTAAGACCACCATTACCACCGGTACGGAAGCTTTTAGCACTACCATTACCTTAGGTAAGGCAAAAGTAGAAGCACTGGTAAAACTGGCAGAAGGTTCTGAACTGGAGAATGGTGCGACTTTAACATTGATCAATACAGCAGATGCTGGTGATACTGTTCAGCTGACACCTAATGGAACAGTACCCCTTAAGGTAGGTGCAACCTACGAGATTTCTACGAGTATGGCATTAGCTGATGCGAAAGTAAATGGTGAAAAAACGGTTACTGTTACAGAAGAAACTACAGAGCTGATCATTTCTATAGAATCCACACAGGTAGCGACAACGATCACTGTGAAAGATGCAGATGGTCTGCTGGGTGATGGAGCGGTGACATTGACCAATATGAAAGATACTGCCGACGTACATAGCTTTAAGAGTGGAGAAGCAGTATCTCTGACGATTGGAGAGGTATATAAAGTAAGCTGCGCAGTAAACAACGCAATTATTAAGATCAATAACAGTACAATATACAAAGCGTCAAGAGAAACTACAAATGCAAATGTGGTTATAAGTGCAAAAGATGCAGATTTGCATGAACTGGATCTGAGCGGTGGACTGTTAAAAGGACAGACTTATGAAGGCGGTATTTCTGTTCTGGCAGATATGCCTTATACATCGAATACGTTAGAGGCATGTGGTGTTTTATATGAGGGAACCGTACAGACCCCGAAAGAGAATCCTTCACCAAATAATGGAGCAATCCCTACTACCGGTGCTGCGGTGAAACTGGTTACAGAAAAGGCGGGTAAGCTGAAGGTTACAGTATCCCTTGTAAGCAAAGTTTACTATTTCCTGGAAGAGACTGCAAACGGTCCCAAGGAAGTATTGAAATTTGATAATACAACAAATACACAAACTGGTGGAAAGGTTCTGATTCTTCCGGTAGAAGCAGGAAAAACTTATTATTTATATACACACGGATCCAAAATCAAGATGTATGGAATTACCGTAGATTACAGAACGTCTCTGGATTGGAACAAAATCGAGACTCCCGTACTTGGAACTCCTTCTGTAAAGGGAGGAACAATTTCTGTTCCTTACACTGCACAGGTAGGTGGAATTTATGCAGAGACCTTGGATGTGACTATGTACGATGCAAATGGTAAGGCGGTAAATAAACAGTCTATAACTGCCGAAGGAGAATCCGGAGTAGCAGAATTCACACCGGCAGCATCCGGTACTTACAGCTTTAAAGCAGAGTTGATCCGTACCGGCGAAGCTTCTAAGGTAAGTAATACGACAACCAGCGTTAACTTTGTCCTTCCTATGGCAACTCCCGCAGGCTTAAACGCCGAGAACAAAGGCCATGGCAACGTGAAGCTGACCTGGCAGGCTGTTCCGGAAGCGGAGAACTACACAGTATATGTGGATGGCAAGGTATATGCAGAGGGTGTGACAAAGTTATTACAGAAAATTTCAGGACTGACCGTAGGACAGGAATATACTTTCGGAGTTGCGGCAGTCAGAGGAAATGATATTTCCAAACCGGCAGAGGTGAAATTAACGATA
>OJNN01000612.1_pt1 | contig 15021 bp, 15 predicted proteins | sample 1597851 | NCBI WGS metagenome assembly OJNN01 (sample SAMN01915222, study PRJEB22387) | human gut metagenome | isolation source: stool | host: Homo sapiens | place: USA | reverse complement strand
CTGGTCGTCTTCTCTATGGCTCCAATCTGTGCAATCAGATGTTCAAACTTTCCAAGCCCATCCAATGGTTTGGCGATTCCATCCAGCTTCTCTTTTACCTTTCGATACCAACTATCCTCCAAAGGCAAAATCTTTCTATTATCCAATTCTGCTTTTGTCATATTCTGCCTCCTGCAGCATTCCATAAACCGCTTCCATATCAAGATATTTCCGCAGTGTATCTGCCAGCAAATCGTACTGGCTCTCCTTATACTGCTGATAATTCATGCCCTGATTATCTTCATAATGCACTCTCTTTTTCTCCGCTAATGCCCGGATAAAAGTGGATGCGATATCTCCTTCATCAAAAATACCATGGACATACGTTCCGTAGACATTTTCCTTCTGCACAACGACTGCATCCTGTGTACTGGATTTCTCCTGTGCAGTATGTCCCATATGAATCTCGTAGCCTTTGTATTCTTTGCCGGAAAGGGAAGCTAACATACCGGTGAGAGGGTCTATAGTTCCTGTTACCTGACGGCGTACCTTTTCCTGGCTCATCACCGTCTTAAGTGGCAATAGTTCCATACCCCGTAAGCTGCCGCCTTCCTCTACCGAATAAGGGTCTTCGAGGCTTTCTCCTAACATCTGGTAACCGCCGCAGATTCCAATGACCGGAGTGTCTGCGGAGAGTTTCTTTATCATAGCTTCCATGCCATTTTCGCGCATCCATTTCAGGTCACCCATTGTATTCTTACTGCCCGGCAGAATAATGGCATCCGGATGATGGATTTCCTGCACCGAAGTCACATAGCGCACCGATACTCCTTCCATATGCTCGAAAACATCAAAATCCGTAAAATTAGATATTCTCGGATAACGGATAACTGCCAGGTCTATCAATGCCTCTTTCCGATGCTTGAATTTTCCCGTCAGGCTGTCTTCATCCTCAAGCTGTACCTTCATATAAGGCACCACTCCGCAGACCGGAATGCCGCCTTTTTCCTCTAACATCTGAATACCCGGTTCCAATATGGATACGTCTCCGCGGAATTTGTTGATGATTAAACCTTTTACACGGGATTTTTCCTGCTCTTCTAAAAGCATCAGCGTTCCTAAAAGCTGTGCAAACACACCGCCCCGGTCAATATCTCCTGCCAGAAGAACCGGTGCATTTACCATCTCCGCCATGCCCATATTTACAATGTCATTTTCCTTGAGATTAATTTCTGCCGGACTTCCGGCTCCTTCTATTACAATAATATCCGCCTGCTCTTCCAGTTTGTGAAATGCCTTTAATATATCCGGGACAAGCTTTTTCTTATAGTTAAAATATTCCCGCGCCGGCATATTGCCAATGACCGTACCGTTGACAATCACCTGGGAGCCAATGTCATTGGTTGGCTTTAAAAGAATCGGGTTCATGCAGACCTGCGGCTCGATTCTAGCTGCCTCTGCCTGCATAACCTGTGCCCGTCCCATTTCAAGTCCTTCTGTTGTAATATAGGAATTCAATGCCATATTCTGCGACTTAAAAGGTGCCACGCGGTATCCATCCTGATGAAAAATACGGCATAAGCCTGCTGTAATCAGGCTTTTTCCGGCATTCGACATTGTTCCCTGTATCATAATCACTTTTGCCATGTGATAAGTTCCTCGATTTCTTTTGTTTTCTATACTATCTTGCTTCCATTCCCTGAAGCAGTACCACATAACACGCGAAGTCTCCGATTCGTTTTCGCTCTTCCCCTAACCAATCATCCCAGTCATTGCCCAGCTTATGCTCATACATATAAACGGACAGTTTGTTTTTCGCACTGATCACAAGATTATGACAGCGGGTGCGCTCCGCATCTGCCTGTCCTTTCTCTGCCAGCGATTTCTGGTTCCATCCGTTTCTGATTCGCACATAGTCTACTGCACATTTCAAAAAACGGTCTATGAGTTCCCTGCAGGCTGCATCCGCCTCCCCCTGCTCTGCAATCTGGTTCCAGATCTGCATGGCTTCTTCAAAGGGCAGTGACGTCTCCTGTTTTAAGTACTCTTTGTATGTTGTATACATTGGACATCCTCCGCATATTTTTATCTTAACAGATATATTGTATAACATTCCTTGTTTTTAGAAAAGATACTTTCCCTTTTGATTTATGATTCTGCTTTTCATATTCCGCTTCATCTATGCACGCTTACTCCAAAGGAATATGTTAAATATCTGTAACCTGCTACCGGCAGTTTTTATATTTATTTAGCTATTTATTTAGCTACTATTATGGAGATATCCATTGACCATATAGCAAAATTTTTGTATAATTTTGTTATCAAACAGGGAGGTGTTTTTATGCCAACAATTAAATCAAGTGCTGATTTAAGGAATCTGTTTTTGCAGGTTCCTTCTATTTTTCCAATATATATCTTCCTTAAATTCAGAGCACAAAACCTCCGCCTTAACCGGAGTCACGCAAATAAGATTCATTGGTGTCTCAAGTTTCTGTAATGCAGCGGTTGGAATTTTCTTATAGGCTGCATGGGGCAAGCTCCGGATCTTTTCCACGAAATACTGTACAAAGTCCGCACATGTCGCAGTCTGCAATACATGGAAAAGTATTTTTGACATACTGTCTTCTTTCCTCTTCTGTAGAGGTCTCTATCTCCGGTGGTCTCATATTACCACCTACCTAACGGTACAGGAATTGCCCCGGTATTCCTCATGGATTTCCAGCAGTTCCTTTTCGCCGTTGATATATGGCTCATAAAAGGCATCCACGGAGCCGCTCTTCTCTGGTAGTATCTTTGATCAAAATACTTTTTATTTCCATTCACTATCATCCTCTCCCATTTTTCTCTTTCCATATGGTTCAAATAATTTCTCTCTTAAGTTAAAGTGTAGCACGAAAAAAGAGATGCCGCAATTGACACCTCTTATAGGTTATAATCTACCCTTTAAGCACTCTTATTTCCTACTATTTTTAGATGTCCTCATTTAAAAGATATAGATAAAGCCGACTGTATATAAAACCGCTTATCACCCTTATTAACAACAAAGTCAACCTCAAGCTGTTTTCGGATTTTCTTCCCATCAAAATCCTTTGTATTATATTCTTCTACTCCAACATTCATTCCCCTTCGAACTAAATCATTATACAGTGAATTTTCCATAATGTGGGTTTCCTCTAATTGCGTGAAACCCAGTCTGGCATTTCGCAATCCCAAATCCGTGTAATAATATTTAGCCGGAGTCCCAATATATTTTTCAATAGTTTCAGACCCAATTGAAATCTGTCTCTCACTTTTAAAGGTGTTGGACAGTCTCGTTGGATTTGTAAGTGATCCTATTCCTGACACAAGTATGTCCAGCAAAATATCCAGTACCTCTGTATCATTTTTTATTTTTTGACGTTCCAAAATGTCCTTTATATAGGTTCTGACAAAGAGCCTTCAGATATTGACTTTTTTCCTCATGTGTTTCAAGTGTAGTGGCAAGCGGCATACCACCATAAGTATAATAATCCTGCCACGTTTATCTCCTTTATATTCATTATAGAATTCTGCAAAGGGAAGAGGATACACCCGTATCTCACCACCCCTGTCCCTGAACTGGGTCAGTATATCGTAAGATAGCATTTTGGAATTGCTTCCGGTCACATATACATCCGCATTTTTCATTTGCATAAATCCAAGGACAACATCAATAAATGTTATCTTAGCATCAGCATTATCTACATTATATTCCATCATATTCCGCCAGCAAATGTATTAAGGTTCCACTTTCGCCTCTATCCCTCAACACAGTTTTGCACTTATGCTGTGCAAAAACAACAACTTATAATTTGTCTTTTTTGCTTTACAATTACCTTGTAACTATACAAAAATATTCCTTAAAGGAGGATTCTTAATAATGAAATATGAACTCTTATTTAAACCACTACAGGTACGTTCCCTGATTTTAAAAAATCGTATTGCCTGTGCACCAATGACCGGTCCGGGAGAAGGACAGCCATCCATCAAGCCATCCGCTTTGGAATATGGCGGTTTCAGCATGTTTGACCGTTCTATTGGCGGCGCTGCTTTGCTCTACCGGGGATTAAATATTCCATTGTCCCTCGAAAATCCAGCTTCAGATAAAGAATACGGTCTGTCAAAATACAAACGCGAAATGGTCAAAGAACATCTTTCTGTTATCCGGCAGAAAGGCGCCAAAGCTGGTGTAGAATTGTGTCACCAGGGAATCTATGGACACGAAGCGGATGGCAAAGTCTATGGTCCAAGTGCCGGATTTACTGACAAAGGAGAACCTATCATCCCTATGGATGAAGCCAAAATGCAGGACATTGCAAACCGTTTTGCATATGCTGCCAGAGAAGCAAAGCAATATGGATTTGATTTAATACTGCTTCATTTTGGTCACGGCTGGCTGATTCATCAGTTTCTTTCTCCTTTTTTTAATTCCCGTACGGATGAATACGGCGGCAGTATCGAGAATCGTATCCGCTTTCCGATGATGGTCATAGAAGCAGTCCGAAATGCTGTTGGTAAGGATTTTCCCATCGAGATGCGTATTTCAACAGAAGAATGTATTTCATCCGATAAACGCCTGCCTCTCGATGATGTAATCACATTTATCCAGCATGCAGAACCATATATTGATATTGTCAACTGTTCCCGTGGATTAGATATGATCCGCGAGGCAAATATTCATCATGCTGCTACTATTTTTGAACCACATATTACAAACCTGGAAGCATTACGCAAAATCCGGGCAAATACCTCCTGCCTTCTATCCGTTGTCGGCTCGATTATGACTCCGGAAGAAGCAGAAAGTCTTTTGGAAGAAGGCAGTGCTGACTTAATCATGCTTGGCCGTTCCACACTGGCAGATCCATTCTGGCCGGTAAAAGCCCAGATGGGACACAGCGAAGATATCGTACCTTGTATACGCTGCCTGCAGTGTTATCATGTTTCCACAGACCATAAAAATGTACAATGCTCTGTAAATCCTCGCTTCAACAGGGAAAAACGTGTTCCTTTGATACTTCCGGTTACCGGACACCCAAAACATCTTGTAATTGTAGGAGGTGGTCCAGCCGGCATTACCTGTGCCCTTACTGCATCCCGCCGTGGACATCAGGTCACCCTTTTAGAAAAAGAACCTGTATTAACCGGTAAGCTTAATATTGCCTGCCATGGGGAGCACAAAGCAGATTTACGTCGTTTTCGTGATTATCTGCTGACCCAGCTTCGGAAATCTTCTGTAACTGTTCATACCGGAGTTCTGGCAGACACCGATGTAGTCCGTGATCTAAAACCTGATGCTCTTGTCATTGCAGTAGGAGCAACTCCTTCCAGAATTCCGCTTCCAGGCGTTGATGGTGACAATTGTATGCAGATTTCTGAATTTCTCCAGTCCCCTGATACTTCCCTGCAGCACTACATTATCATTGGTGGCGGCAGTGTCGGATGTGAAACCGCATTAGATCTTGCAGAAAAGGGCAAAGATGTTTCTATCATTGAAATGGCTGACTGCCTGGCATCTGCCAGCAATGATTTATACCGTCTAGCTCTTTCAGAACATTTTGCCAGATATGACAATCTCCATACTTATCTCAATTCTGCCTGTCAATCCATTGATGCAGATGGCGTAAATGTTTTAACAAATGGAGCATCTACGCATATCAGTGGTGATAAAGTTCTTCTTTCACTGGGCTTCCGGCCAGATGCAAAACAGGTATCCTCTCTTTATGGCATTGTACCGGATACTTATTATGTCGGAGATTGTGAACGTGTTGCAACTGTCGCAGAAGCAGTAAATAATGCATATTTTATCGGAGCAAACGTTTTCCAGGAACAGGATATCATCTAACATCCTCATAAAACATTTTGTGTGATAGAAAATTCCTGTCACACAAAAATGCCCAGGCCATAAGGTCTGGGCATTTTTGATGTAATGAATGAATATCATTTTCTTTTACAGATTCTCTTCAAAAAAGGATTTTACTTTTTCTTCTGCAATATTCTCATCTTCACCTTCAATGACAATATGTACTTCATCACCACTGGTTCGGGCAAGTACTTCCGCAACGTCGAACTCGACCCCGAACACAACATGGGCATCGTCGAAATCAACGACAAGGGCGACAGCTGGCGCATCGTCTGGGGGCTGGAAGGCGGCGCGCGCCCGACGAGCGAGTTCCCCAGCCACTTCATGAACCACTCCGTCCGCAAGGCGGCGACGAATGGCGCGAACCGCGTCATCTACCACTGCCACGCTACCAACGTGATTGCCATGACCTACATTCTGCCGCTGACCGACCGCGATTTCTCCCGCGCCCTGTGGCAGAGCGCGACGGAATGCCCGGTCGTATTCCCGGAAGGCGTCGGCGTCTGCCCGTGGATGGTTCCCGGCGGCGCGGCGATTGCCATGGCGACGTCCGAGCTGATGAAGCACTATCAGGCGGCTGTCTGGGCGCAGCATGGGCTGTTTGCCTCCGGGCCGGACTTTGACATCACGTTCGGTCTGGCGCACACCATCGAGAAGAGCGCTGAAATCTACATCAAGGTGCTGTCCGCGGGTCAGGGCAAAATCCGCCAGACCATCACGGACGACGATCTGCGCGCGATTGCGCATGATTTCGGCGTGACGATTAACGAGAAATTCCTTGACTAAGCTGATTTTTCCGGGACGCAGGGCATGTTCAAGTTCAGCGGAGGGAAACGGTGAATATCACGATTCGCAAAATGCAGCCCGGTGACGCGGACGCGCTGTACAGGCTGCTTTCTGACCCGGAAGTCATGCGGCACCTGGAGCCGCCGTTCGACCGGGAGAAAACAGAAACGTTTCTGCATCACGCGGGACTGACTGAACCGCCGCTTGTGTATGCCGCCGAAGCCAGCGGGGATTTCATCGGCTATGTGATTTATCACGCATACGATGAGGGCAGCGTGGAAATCGGCTGGGTGCTGCTCCCGGAATATTGGGGGCGCGGCTATGCGTCGGCGCTGACCGATCGGCTGATTGACCGGGCGCGGCAGGAGCGGAAAAGCGTCGTGATTGAGTGCGCTCCGGCGCAGGAGGCTACAAAGCGGATTGCAAGCAAAAAAGGCTTCCGCGACTGCGGAATCTGCAACGGATTGGCGGTCTATCGGCTGCCATAAGAGGATACGCAAAAAGGCTCTGCCAACCCGGCAGAGTCTTTTCGTTTTTTGCGGTTCGTCGTTCGCCGTAAATCCGCCGAGCGAATTTTCCTTCACCTGAATGCACACATAGGTGATGCTGCTGTCCGCCGCGGCGGAGAACTGGCGCTTCGCTGGCGGAGCGACCTTCAGCCAATCACCTCTGAACTGCTTCGCACTGCACTTTTGTTTGTTGCTTTGGAGGCACGAAAAAGAGACCCTGCATGGCAGAGTCTCTTGTAGGATTGGCTTATTCGTCGTCGTCCACAACCTTGTCGGCGCTGGCGATAACCTTCTTCGCAACGTCGGCGGGTACTTCCTCGTAGCGCTCGAACGTCATCGTGAAGCGACCCCATGCCTGCGTCATCGAGCGCAGGTCGGTCGCGTACTTGAACATCTCGCTCAGCGGCGCTTCGGCGATAATCTTCTGCCCGCCTTCGCACTGTTCCATGCCGATGATGCGGCCGCGGCGCTTGTTCATGTCGCCCATCACGTCACCCATGTAGTCATCCGGCACAATCACTTCGACGTGCATAATCGGCTCCAGCAGGACGGGGTTCGCGTCAGCGCAGCCCTTCTTGTAGGCGATACGCGCGGCGGTCTTGAACGCCATTTCGGAGGAGTCAACGGGGTGATAGCTGCCATCGTAGAGCTTCGCCTTCACGCTGACCATCGGATAGCCCGCCAGCACGCCGTGCACCATGCACTCGCGCAGCCCCTTCTCAACGGAGGGGATGAAGTTGCGCGGCACAACGCCGCCCACGACCGCATCCTCGAACACGATATCGGTCGAGCCGTCCGTCACCGGGCTGAACTCAATCCACACGTCGCCGAACTGCCCGTGACCGCCGGTCTGCTTCTTGTGGCGTCCCTGCACCTTCACGGTCTTGCGAATCGTCTCGCGGTACGGAATCTTCGGGTCTTTCAGCACGCAGTTCGCGCCGAATTTGCTCGCCAGCTTGCTGCGGATAACATCAAGGTGCATCTCGCCCTGACCGGAGAGCAGCGTCTCCATCGTTTCGGGGTCTTTGCTCAGCGTGACGGACGGATCTTCCTCCATCAGGCGCTGGAGGCCGGAGAATACCTTGTCTTCCTCGCCCTGCTTGGCAGCGTAAACAGCCTTCGAAATGCAGGGCTTCGGGTACTCAATCGGCGGATAGATAACCGGGTTCGCGGGGTCACAGAGCGTGTCGCCCGTGGACGTGTACTGCAGTTTCGCCATAGCGCCGATATCGCCCGCGTGCAGCGATTCCTTGACGACCTGCTTCTTGCCGCGCAGGATGTAGATGCCGCCGCACTTTTCGGTCTTGTCCTTGCCGGGGTTGTAGAGCGTCGTCTGCCCGCTGAGCATACCGGAGAAGATGCGGAACAGAGACAGCTTGCCGACGAACGGGTCAGCGATGGTCTTGTAGACGAACGCGGAGAAGGGCTGGTCGTCCTTGCAGATGCGGGTGATTTCCTCGCCCGTGCGCGGGTCTTTGCCCGCCCAGTACAGACCGTTGTGCGCCGGGGACGGGAAATACTTCGCCATCAGGTCGAGCATACGCGCGATGCCCACGCCCGTTGCGGCGGACACGGCGACAACCGGCACAATCGAGCCGTCCTTCATGCCCTTGCGGAAGCCCGCCTTGATTTCCTCAAACGTCAATTCGCCCGTCTCGAAGTACTTTTCCATCAGCTCTTCGTCCGCCGCTGCCGCCTGCTCAATCAGGTAGGAGTAGCATTCCATCAGCTGACCCTTCATGTTTTCGGGCATCGGCACTTCGACGCTCTTCTTGTACGCGCCTTCATACGCCTTGCGGTCCAGCACGTTCACCACGCCGCGGAAGGTCGGGCCTTTGCCCAGCGGCAGCAGAATCGGCACGACGCAGTTGCCGTACTTCGCGCGCAGCTGCGACGAAATCTTGTCGAAGTCCGCGTGATCGCGATCCATCTGGTTGATAATAAACATGCGCCCCAGACCATGCGCACCGGCGTAATCCCACGCCTTTTCCGCGCCGACGGACAGTCCGCCGACAGCATCGACGACGATAACGGCCGTCTCCACCACGCGCAGAGGGCCGATCATTTCGCCCACGAAGTCAAAATAACCCGGTACGTCCACCACGTTGATAATCTTGCCGTTCCAGTCCACGGGGGCGGTTGCGGCGCTGATGGAACACTTCCGGCGCGTTTCTTCGGGGTCGAAGTCCGTCATGGTCGTGCCGTCTTCCACACGGCCCTGACGATCCACTAATCCGGCAGCGTAGAGCATGGCCTCGGTCAGCGTGGTCTTGCCCTCGCTGCCATGTCCTATGAGGGCGATGTTGCGAATGTTTGTCGTGATATAGTCTGCCATGATACTCTCCTCCGTTCAAATTCTTTCATGTTTTTATCCTATTTCCGGGCTGCCCTTCGGCTTTTTCCCGGATGTTGTTTTGATTATATCATGATTTTCGCCAAAAGAAAAGAGTGTTTTTTCGTCATTTTGCATCTTTGTACGATTTCAACAAAACAGTGCTGGTTTATCCGGGTTTTTATCGCCCAGAAACGCCATTTGTATAGTAAAACGCAACAAAAAAGCAGGGCGAATCGCTCCCCTTTCCGGGTTGATTCGTCCTGCTTACTTATGCTGTTTTCGGCTGCCTATGCCAAGTTTTTTTGATTATAACCAATGTAACTTAACCCCCAAAGTATGGGAGTGTCGAACCGAAGGGGTCGAGGGGGCGATCGCAGACTTCGTCTGTTTTCATGCCCCCTCGTCGCCTCCGCTGAGGCGATTCCCCCTGCCCCGGCAAAATTCAAGCATGGAAATGCTGTTTACTCGAACAGATACCCCTCAATAACTTTGAGCGTGTTCAGCGCCCCATCCCGATGGCTGCGTTCATACCCGTGCGACGCATACACGCCCGCGCCAATCAGCCCGTGGCGAATGTCATACCCCGCCCGCAAAGTCGCTTCCACATCCGACCCGTAGTGCGGATACACATCCACCGCATAGTCCGCCCCTTCGCGCTTGGCGGCGGCAATCAGCTTCCGCACAACATCGTAGCTGTACGGCCCGCCGGAGTCCTTCGCGCAGATGGACACCTGCCGTTCGGTGCACTGCACGCCCTCGCCGACGCAGCCCATGTCCACCGAAATCGCTTCCGTCACGCCATCCGGCACCGACGCCGATCCACCATGCCCAACTTCCTCATACACCGTGACGTGGACGTACACGCGGCGCTTCGGTGTCAGATTCTCGTCCTTCAAATACTGCGCGAACGCCTGCAAAATGCCGACAGACAGCTTGTCATCCAGGAATCGGCTCTTGATGTACCCGCTTTCGGTGATGCGGCTGCGCGGGTCAAAGCAAACGAAATCGCCCACGTCGATGCCGAGCTTGCGAACATCCTCCGCCGAGCGGACGTCCTCGTCCAGCACGACCTCCACCGTGTCGAACGTGCGCGGCGTGGTGCTGTAATTGCCGTTGACGTGGACGGACGCGTCGCAGAGCTGTACCGTGCCGTCAATAGCGCCGCTGAACTTCGTAATCACGCGCACGTTCTCCGCTTCGGCGTTGTTGGCGTTCATGCCGCCGACATTGGTGATGCGCAGGCGGCCGTTGCCCTTAATCTGCGCGACCATGCCGCCGAGCGTGTCCGTGTGGGCTTCCAGCAGCAGCGCGTCCTGCGTGTCTTCGCCGCCCAAATCAATCAGCACGCCGCCCTTGCGGGTGATTTTCGCGTCGTACCCCATCTTGGCGAACTGCTCCTGCACATACTTCGCCGCATTCTCCGTATACCCCGATGGGCTGTCAATCCCCAGCAGCCGCACGGTATTTTCCAGCGCAAGCTGCGCGTACTTTTCCTGCATAATTGACCTCCTTCCGGGGCTTCGCCCCAGACCCCACCAGAGGCGCTGCCTCTGGACTCTGCAAGGGGCAGACGAAAAGGGACGAAGTCCCCCCCTTGACCCCTTTCGCGCGATTGAGTTGGTCACAACTGCATACAACTTCCGCGTGTTTATATGAGAACCTTACGCTTCCTTCTCCTGCCAGTCCACCAGCACCATGCGCATCAGCTTGCCGCCGAACACGTTGCCGAGCATAATCACGAGAATCATACCCATGCACTGCAAAATCTGCCAGAACGACAGGTTCGGAATCGCAATCGCCAGATACCCCATGTCCGCAATCGAGTGCTCAAAGCCGCAGACGATGAAGCCCACAATCGCGAACAGCACCGCCGCAATCCCGTGCAGGCTGTCCTTCGCCTTCTTGTAGCCGATGACCGCCAGATACATCAGCACGCCGCACATCAAGCCGTTCAGCAGCCACGAAACCGGGTTCATGCCGAGCTTGCCGAGCATCACCGCCGCGGCGGTCGCGCCTAACTTCGTCGCGCCGTCGACGACATTCGACCAGCTGACGATGGCAGGAATCACCGTGCCCAGCCCATTGAGCACAAACACCCACGCCAGCTTCTTCACCGGCGTTTTCAGTCCGCAGATGCCCGTGAACAGCGTGCCGCCGTTGGTGAGGATGAAGAACAGGCCAGCACAGAACAGCAGCGCGCCGACGAGTTTATTCACGCACGAGAGATAGACGGTGCAGCCGATGCCGATCATGATGCCGGAGAACAGGCTGGTGAGAAGAAATTGCTTTTGTTCCTTATTCATGCGAAGTGATTTCCTTTCATTGATGACAGTTCCCTGTCAATTCGTTGCCGTTCCCCAGCATACGACAGAAATCGGGTTCTGTCAAGGGAAAATGCGGATTATTCCGCCGATGTCTGAATCAAATCCTCCACCCGGCGCGCATCTCCCCCGGCTGCGAGGTACGCGTCAATCGCGGCTTGCAGCTGCTCGTGGAATTCCTCCAGGCACAAGCCGTTGCGCCAGATGTAGCGCGCAACTTCCTTGCCCACATAGCGCAGGTGCCACGGCTCGTAGTTGATTTCGGTGATATCCTGCTTGTCCTCCGGATAGCGGATGACGAATCCGTACTCATAGCAGTGTTCCGCCATCCACTGGCATTCCGGCGTGGACGCCATGTTCGAGTTCATGGACTTGTCCTTCCACGACCCCGGCACAACGTCGCAGCCCAAGCCCGTTTGGTGGTCGCTCGCGCCGGGCTTGCTCACCCAGCCATCATCCTTGCCGTTGTTGCGTTCCAGCCGATTGTTGTACATGGTTTTCTGCGTCTTGTAGGCGCGGTAGGCGCTCTTCAAGTACAGCTTGTAGCCTGCTTCCTCCGCGCCGGCAAACAGCTCCGCCAATGCTTCCGCGCATTCCGACTGCAAGTACATCGTTCCCGCGCCGGGGGCAGCCCGCAGCTTCATCTTCGTTTTCGACGACGGCTCATAGGTCGAGGAGAGCAGGCATTCCTTGTTTGCCAGCTTGATCAATTCCGGGTCGAGGTCGCTCAGGCTCAGGGCGAAATTCCATTCCAGCGGGTCAATACGCGGATCTTCAATAATCACGCCGGGAATGTCGCTGAGGTCATACTCCTCGTTTTCCTCCGCCAGCACAGGCATCGACACGCCCCCCAGCAATAGTGCCGCGCACAGCGCCGCCGAAAGCTGCTTCTTCCACTGCTTCATTCGCCTGATTCCTCCACTTCCACTTCGCCCAGATACGTCCCTTCGACGATGCCCAGCAGCCGCTCGTTGCGCACAATTTGCAGGTACTCTTCCAGCGGCATTTCCTGCTCGTGGATGCGCCGCGCGTTCTCCTTGCCGACGTAGCGCACATGCCACGGCTCGTATTCGTAGCCGGTAACTTCTTCCCAGCCCTTCTGGTAGCGGATGATGAACCCGTACTCCCAGCAGTGCTCTGCGACCCACTTGCCGCCCTTTGTCGCGCCGAAGCCGCCCGTCAGGTTCACCTTGTCCGCCTTCTGCCCAACGTCCATGACCAGCCCGGTTTGATGCTCACTCGCGCCGGGACGCGCAACGTACTCATCCGCCTTTTCGACGCTGCCGTGCACGCGCTCCAGCTTGTTATTGTAAATCGTCTCCTGCCGCGCATAGCTGCGGTAGCCGCTGACGGCTTTGAGCGTGATGCCAATATCCTTCTTGCACGCATCAAACATTTCTTCCAGCGCCAGCGCCGCCTCCTGCCGCATTTGGCGAATCTGCCCCGGCACATCCGCCGTCACCGTCTCCGGTTCATAGGCGCGGGACGCCAGCCACTGCCGATTCTGCAAAAACAAAAAGCCGTCCACATCGTTCTGCGGCGCGGCTGCGTCCAGCGACGAGGAAATCATCATCGTACCCGCCGTCGCCAAGGCGGCGAGCGTTTCCAGCAAAGAAGCCATAAGTACCTCCTTGGGCAATTTTTCGCGAAGAACTGCCCTTCTCTTCTATTATAGCTTCTTTTCCGCCACTTGCAAGCGGTCATGAGCAAAATTTACATGTTTGAGCGGCGAAAAAGCCGTCCACAATAGCCGTCGAGGAGGCGAAAAGCTATGAAGAAAACGCATTTGCTGTTGATGCTGGCGCTCTGCACGACGCTGCTTGCGTCCTGTTCCGCCGGCGAGCCCGACGTGACCCAGACGCAGCCTGTTCCGTCCATCAGTCCGACAAATACGCCGGATGAAAACACGGTGCTGCCCGGTCTGGACGATGACATCATTCTGCCCGACGGCGGAAGGAATGATTCCACGACCCGCGAAGCCACCGGCGTGACCAGCATGGACAAGGCGCGGCGCGTCATCGAGCAGCTGGAAGAGGAACTCGAACGGCTCTCCGAAGTGGAGGAGGCGCACGTCATCATTGCGGGGCATAAGGCCGCCGTCGCGCTGACCTTCGACGACCAGTACAAGGCAGGCATTGACGACCGCTTCCGCAAGATTGTCCGCGAGCGCATCGACGGCGTGATTGGCGGCATCGACACCGTCGCCCTGACGACGGACAAAACCGTCATGGACGCGCTGGAAGCCTTGCAGGATCGTCTGGACAGCGTGAGCGACATGTCGTCCCTGCAAGCGGAGCTGGACAAGATTCTCGAAACGATGAACGCCGCGAGCCGTGCCAAAGCATAACGCGGCGGAGCAGCCGCCCCGAACGAAGCGTACCTTTTCCGTGTGGAATGCGATCGCGGAAAAGACACGTTTCCTTCTGATTTCGTCCGACGGCGGACATTCCGCCTCGGCTTGCAACCATTTCCAGCGTAGCTTCGCCTCCTCCGGCGCATCCTAACCCTTGAAACCAGCGACAGGAGGTGAAAAAGCATGGCCAGCAAGAACAATAACCGCCAGATGGTTCCCGAAGCGCGTCAGGCGCTGGACGACATGAAGTTCGAGATTGCCCGCGAACTCGGCGTGGATGTCAAGGGCTACGGCGGCGACCTGACTGCCCGCGAAAACGGCGCAATCGGCGGTTCGATGACCAAGAAGCTCATCGAGCAGGCGCAGCGTCAGCTTTCCAACAAGTAAGCGACAAGCATGTGAAGGAGGAGTCTCATCATGTATCAGAAGAATCAGAACCAGACGCAGGTGCCGAACCTGAACAACGCTTCCGTCCAGCATCCCTCGACCAGCCAGCCCGGCGGCATGGTGCCCGAAGCGCGTCAGGCGCTGGAGGACATGAAGTATGAGATTGCCGGCGAGCTGGGCATCAACCTGAAGCAGGGCTACAACGGCGACCTTCCCTCCCGTCAGGCGGGCTCCATCGGCGGCTACATGGTCAAGCGCCTGATTGAGCAGGCCGAGCGCCAGATGGCGAACAAGTAACTCCCGCGTATCCCTTGCGCGCTTCGCAGTTTGCTCTGCGGGGTGCGCGTTTTATATGATTCCCAAATGACATACACCTCCGGTCACAGCCAACATAGGCAAACCCCAAGAGTTGCGGTGCCCCGAAGGTTTCCAAAGGGCGATCGGAAAGCCCTTTGGTCGCCTCCGCAGAGGCG
>OJNN01000603.1_pt1 | contig 15168 bp, 8 predicted proteins | sample 1597851 | NCBI WGS metagenome assembly OJNN01 (sample SAMN01915222, study PRJEB22387) | human gut metagenome | isolation source: stool | host: Homo sapiens | place: USA | reverse complement strand
CAGGCGATTTATCATCGAAGTACCCGGTGCTGACCGTGAAAAGCACTTCCACCAGTCGAATGCTGTCTGTCCTTACGCGGCATCCGGCATCTGCAATTTGCCTCTCAGCCTCAGCGCGGTAATGCTGCGGCGGATGAATAAGGTGGCAGTTCAAGTCGCTGCGGCTGCGGTCAATATCCGGGTTGCTGGCGTATTTTTCTTTTGCGCGCTCATTATGTGCTTCAATTCGGCCGATTTCCGGGCCTTTGTATTTGGCGAAGCGCATAATGGCATAGCTGGGTGAACTCATAGTTTTTCTCCTTTGCAGTTTCCGTTCTGAAAACACTATTTACGCTGAAAAGTCATCTTTCAAAGCTGCTGGATTGATATAAATTGTCCCGGCTGACGGCCGTCCTACGCCGGAATTGGTCGGAATATCCATCCAAATATACCCGTGCTGTTCCAAAAGAGTCAGTACAGGCTCCATTTCCTTGGCATCCCGAAAAAATCTTCCGCGGCATTTCTGATACAGGTCTGAACGGCTGATGCGCGTCACGCTGAGTTTTCGCAGTTTCGTAACGACATGCAGGGCTTTTTCAACAGTTTCATCTGCTCCCAATATGGAATAAGCATACAGCGCATGGTAAAAGGCATAGTTGCCAATCTGGATGGCATTTTCAACCGTTTCCATTTGGATGTCTCCATCCCCGTCCGCAGCAATATGCAGCAGTCCGGCAATCCGAAGCACCAGCCCGATATACTTGCTTCCCCATTCCCGCATGTCGCGGTGCTCATTGCGGAGATAGGCCTCGATGCTGCGGCAAAGTTTGTCCATCCGGTTTACTGCTTCCGGCGCGAGGTGCAGTGCAGTCGTTTTCCTTTCAAGCAAATGAAAAATCAAGCCCTCATAATCCCTCTGCACAGCCGCTGGAATCGGTGCGGAACGGAAAGTCTTCGGCATAACGTTACTGGAAATATTGATGTAAAACAATCTCGCCAGAAAGCCTCGTCCATCCAGCAGACCATTCTGCATAATCTCGCTCAAGACGCTTGGCTGGGCGCTGATAATCATGGACAATGCTGGATTTCGGATGTAGTCAGGCTCACGGTTGATGCGGTCTACACGGATGGTATCACCGCAGATGCCTTTCAGCCACACGTCGAGGTTCGGCTTCTTGGTGTATCGTCCAACGATGTTGTCAAATGCCCCGCCCTCGGCGGAGATGAGTGCCATGCGCCCTTGGTTATCCCGAAGCAGCCTGACCATAGATTCGCTGGTGCAGTCATCAGTGAAAATTTGCAGCGGCTTGATTTCCGGCAGTTCTGCCAGCTTGTCCTGCGTATGCTGCAATTCCAATTCTGTCAGCTTGTCATACTTGGCTTCCAACTGCCGGGTCAAACGGTTGATGTCCCGCTGCAAGGATTCGCGCGCCTGCCTGTTCCGGCGTATAGCCGCCTTGTTTTCTTCATTATATTTCTGTTCGTAGTCCTCAATCGCCGCGGTCATAGCGTGGATAACCGCTGATTTCCGCGACCCCGGCGGTGCAATCAAAAATATGTACAGACTGGTCTGTTCGTAGTGTCCAATGTTTCCCTCAACCTTGATTTTTCCTTGCAGGCAAGCAGCAAGTACGCCCAAAGCAGCCCCCGCCGCCATATCTACCGGTGTCTGCGTATGGATGGCGACAGCTTCTACATAGCTTCGCAGTCTGGACGGCAGGCAGTCAATCGGAAAAGACGGCAGTGAATCTGCGCTGGGCTTCAATGGCTTGAACGGCAGAAAGACACCTGCTGCGGTTTTCAGTTCCACAACTCTGTTTTCAGCGTTATTAGCGTTTTCAGTGAGAAACACGAATTACCTCCCTATATCAATGATGAGGACGCAAAAAGACAGCCGTATCGCTGCGGCTGCCTTACGCAAATGACGTATTGGTGTCCTCTATCTAACAGGGCATGAGAGAGGCCGAATGTTTCCATCAGCTTTTATTTTTTTCTGTAAATCTCCAGCTGCTTTCTGATTTTTGCAAGGTGCTTGCTGACCGAACCGGCATTAGCAAAGTTGAGCTTCTGTGCAATTTCCGCAAGGGTATCGTTCTGCATACGAAGCAGAATGATTTTTCTGTCCGTGTCCGGCAAAGTCTGCATAAACTGCTTTATCTGTTCCTCATCAAGCAGCTGCTCCTCGAATGATTGCACAGCGGCGTGGCACATCGCATTGACAGGCAGTTCAGCATCATTTCCCCTTATCTGTTCCAAAGACAGCTCTTTTTCAAGACTTCGCGAGTGATACCATGAGCGTTCAAAATCCCGCTGTTTTGTGCTGCTGCCGTTGTAATCCTCATGCGCACGATGTTCCCAGAGCATATCGAATGTTTCCTGCCAATGCTGTTCCTCCACGATTTTCATCGTCATCTGTCCGAAAAAATCGTAGAAATTTTCATAGGACATCCACGGCACTTCGTAATCCTTCCCCATGGAAAACAGCCGCTGAAAGCAGAATTCCGGCATTTTGTCGAGTTTCTCCCGGATATGCGCGACCGTTATGTAGGCATACCGCCAAAGCGGAAAGTTGCCGGAATAAAGATAGAAGGAACCGGGAACGGGCATATAGCCGCCGTGCGGTGCAGGCACTTTGAAGAACTGCCAGCTGACCCAAGCATAGCAGTCCCAGACCAATTCGAGGAACGTATCGGAATTAACCATCCGCATCCATTTTTCATTATGGATAACTTCGCGAACTTTCCGCGGCATCGAAAGGAATGCAGGACGTTTCTCCACCAGCTCGCGAGGAAGCGCATAGAACATAATCAGCCAGCGCAAATTGCTGGAAGAAGGGATTTTGAAGAGTGACCCGCCCACGGGGATAAAGTCCTGACTTTCCGTCGTCAAGGTCATCACCTGCTTTCAAGTGTGGTTATGACCATTATAGCACAGATTTTCGCATGGTGTGAAGCCGATGGAACGCAAACGGCGAGAGGGGGAACGGTATACCTCTGCGGCGGTGATTGTCCGGGCATGTGCCCTTTGCTGCTGAAAAACAATCTGCATCCATGCCGCAGACAGCATCAGCAGCACGTCCGGCTGGCATCCGTCGCCTATCCCCCCTCCGCAGAGGTATAACACACTATACCTTGCAAGCAAGGTCGTGTGCCAACAGGGATGCTGCGCGCCCCTATTGGAAACCCAGCGCCAAAGTTATCGTCCCCTCTGAACTCCACAATCTTTTCATTGATACATCCGCAAGCCGAAAAATTCGTTTTGCTAAAACAACTTAAGAAAGTGGAATGATTCTTCTGAAGAAAAGAGCAGCTTCCCTTTCCTGAGTTACTGAAAGACTGTCTTTCGCAGCTCAATCCCTTCTGGTACAGTTAATCCTTTTTCAAACGCCTTGTAGTTTTCTTTTGAAATGTAGATAATTCGATCTTCTTCAAATACTGATACAGGAACCATTTTTTCTTTTCCAGAGCGCATTTGAAGAATGAACATGCTGGTAGTTAGTTTTGTCGTGAAATTCTTCAACTTTCCTTCATAAGGAACAATAAAATAACGACCAGCATAAGTGCCTATCACTTGGACTTCAACTGCATCTTGGTGCCGCTCTTTTACCCATGCATTTTTCTTTCGCAGTTCGCGTACTTCAATAGGCGATATGTTTGCTTCCGACACACCTCTATGTATCTGTATATCAACTGCATCATCTTCAGTCCGAATCTCATAACGTCTCTCCGGCAATCCATAAACATTAACGCTCTGATGACTTGTAGAAAACGCATTGTTTTCCAAGTAGTGTGCATCAGAAAACATCAGATCCTCAAGGTCTGGGGAAAGGAACTCATTCCACTCGTCTGTTTTTTGAATCAAGCTTTCAACTCTTTTCACAAGACGAAGATTAGAGATACCTTCCGTATTGTCATCCGGCATTATAATGAACAAATAATCTCTTGCTCGGCTAATTGAAACGTTGATAATATTGAGTTTATTCAAGAACATCTCTTTCGAGTCGGAAATTGTGGGAGGCGTATTGAATACAGCAAAAATGATATCGCATTCATCTCCTTGAAAACCATGAATCGTACCCACCTGAATATCAACTTCAGATGGCAGCTTTTCCGATGCAAGGAGCTTATCAATCATGTCTGCCTGCGCACGGTATGGTGCAATTATTCCAATCTTAAACAAGCTGCCAGGATTACTTGCAGAAATAGCTCTGGACAAATAGCAAACATACTCAAAGGTGAACAGCGCTGAGTATACTTGATAAGAACTGCTGTGTTGTAAACGTTTTGCCCGATAAATACTCTCGTACTTACTTACGGGATACTTAATAATGTTTAGCGTCTCAATCCCAAGATCATTTCCAACATTTAGTTGACGCTGACTGTTTACAGAACGATTGTGCTTCAAGATCCCGCCATATGCGAAATTACTAAAGATGTTTCCGATAGTTGGCACACTTCGATACTGTGTAGTTAACAACTCAACCTTATATTGATGTGGCTTTGTTTTCGGATTCACAAAGGAATTGAGCTCAACCATAGTATAGATATTCTCATCTTTACAGAGTTCTACTGATGTGATTGGCTCAATTTGGAATGGGTCACCTGCAATAATAAATTTCTGCGGTGTCTTTTTATACAGTGGAAATACAATGTTTGCAATAGGAATCATTGAGGCCTCGTCGATTACAATGTAATCCCAATTCATCCCATACAAGAATAGTCTGGTGCCATGAGGCATAAAGAAATCATACGGAAATCTTGCGATTGTTGTGACCGTGACGTTCTTGGCAAGCGTACGGATATCAAAGGTCTTATCCCTGAATATGGGACTTTGCTCGATTCCTTCGTCAGATGTTCCGCCAAAGCGTACGAGCCAATCTGTATATGAAGTATCGTTTTTGGAAACCTCCATGATCCTTTTTACCAAGACGTCTGCCGACTTATTTGTTGGAGTGAGGACAAGTACTTTGCATTCGGCGTTGTCTCTCATCAGGGGAATGAGAACATTTTGTGCCAGATGTGTTGTCTTACCCGTGCCCGGAGGGCCAAATACAAACTCAATGTTTTCACACAGATTGTCTTTCAAATTGAAGTCGTCTGCTAAGCCCAACTCAGTAAACCGCTTCCTCAGTTCTTCCAAAAGGAAAACAGGGCTTTTGGCATCAATTGTTGCCGCAGTAACAGAACTAAGGTCAATCCCCTCAATATCTGCTTCATTCTTCATCTTGACACGCAGTGTATAAGATTTTATGCTTGCTACCTCAATAGGAACTGTTTTTGTTTGTTCTTTCATGTGCAGAACCAGAGGGATATCCGCTAAATCTTCCATAAACGATGGAATGTATCGATTTGGATATTTTAAGACGAGCGTGCGTTTTGTACCGGGTTCACGTTCGACTCGTGCAAAACCAATAGATACCTCCTTACTGTTCGCATTTGTCTCGCCGCTATTTATGCTCTCCATTTCCAACAAAGAATTGAACCACGCTACAGTGTATTTTCCTTCTCGTGTAAGCTGAACAGCCTTGTTATATAGCTCTTGAAAGTACGCAATCCGGTCAATCTCAGCCGCACTTTTTTCCTTCGCACGCTCAATTTTCTTGCTGTAATCAACCGTAGATGGCATAAACTCGTCCTCATCAGCATCCTTATCATCTTCCACTATAGCTGATAGAGACTTAGTATCCTTATTCTTTGTCCTCCGAGCAATCTCTTTTATTACATCGGTAGTTGCCTTGCGATTTGTTCTCTTGGCAACAGTTTGGGATGACGACATCTCCTCAGATGTATCGCACTCATCGCTATCATCAAACAAAAGGTCATTATCATCGTTTCCCGAATGTTCTGAATCCGAATGGCTATTGATATGTTCCTGCTCCACAGCCTTCCGGGCTGCTTCCTTCTGGCGGCGGAATTCTCGGAATTCTGCTAAATCATCCTCGTTCTCAATACCGTATTCGCTCAACTTATTAGCTAAAGCAATTTTTTCTCGTTGGGCGTCAGTAAGATTGCTGTCATCTTCTTTATCTGCACTGTTTGCAGGCAAGGCTTTTGTCGTTATTCCAAGAAAGTTCAACAGTTGAACGGCATATTCAGATGTTGTATCATAAACATCTGAAATTTCATTCAAATAGAGCTTATCTGGCGAGACAAATTCTCCATTTCTATTTTTAATCCATGCACTTCCCCTAAGCAGTTTTACATTTGAGGATGTGAAATTATCAGTTCGAGGACGATAGTAATAGTATCTAACAGTTCCATAAAGAACATGCTCTAAAGTACGCCACCGGCTGCAATATTTTTCGGTAATTATCAATAGGTTATTCCATAAAACAATGGATTTTTCGGTATCTTCGGTACTAAGAATATATTCTACAATTTCTTTGCAGCCTTCAATAATAGTTTCTTCATATCTAATGCCCCCTGTGGAATAAGGGCGCGGAAGATCATGCCTTCCAGGAGAATAGTAGTCTATCTCATGAGATACTATAGAAATTTCTTTCTTAATGCCCAATTCCAACAGAAAAGATATTAGCTCTTTTTCGTCCGTTGGCTTCAAGCACTTTCGGTATTTTTCTATTGCAACAAAGCGAGTATCCTTCTTGGTCTCAAAATACTCCAGCAGCTCCTTTGTGGGTAGATACATCGAGTCAGCTCTACCACGGTATAATTGTGCGTCGTTTTCATTATAGTAGTTGAGGAACTCATACTCCTTTATTAATTCGATGAACCCATCCACTTCATCATTTGAGCATTTACAGTAATACTCAAAGAACATATTGAAGTGCGAATCAGTGTCTATTACACCCCCTTTGCTATACTGAGGAAGAATGATATTATAAATCTGATCTTTAAGAGACGGTTGCTTGATTCCTATATCATCAATAATAAACTTCTTCGTTTCCAGATTTTTGAGAAGTTCTAGGTGAACAACAGTATATCCTTCAACATCCTTAACCGGCAAAAATAAAATGAGTTGGTTTTTATCATCAAATGCAGCTACTGCTCGTCTGTTCTGATCTAAGAAAACGGGTCTGGTTTTAGAGATTTCTTTTCTATGTTTTGTTTCCGATAGCCACTTATAAAATCTGTGCAGCCATTCAAATGACTGTGCTTCAATAAAGGCAGCAGTAATACCTTTAATGCTCTCGAGATATTGTCTATTACCATGAACATAGGCAAACGTTCTGGTACGGCCAGTGAGAATCGCATCTTCATTGATGTTTGTAAATACCAAAGAATCAATGTAGGAATGTAGTGCTTTGTCGCTCTGCTGTATTTCATTACGCCCCAACGTCGTGAAAACCCAATGTGCATTTTCGTTGCCAGTAATATCTGCCAATTGGGCATTGGAAAACAATTGCGGTAACTGAGTTCCTGCAGCCCAGTAGGCATCCTTTGAAGATATGTATCCATCTGCCGAAGGTAATAAATCTGCTTTTTTAAATTTTTCTCTGATTGCTTGATAAAACGGCAGAAAAGAAACCTTACGTTTATCCGAAGGTTTACTAAACTTTTCTGGATCTACAGGAATTATTGTTACAATATTATCTTCTATCAGATGTGTAGATGTTTCCTTCCCAATATCTCGCAAATACTCAAGTGCATCTGCTGCAAGAACTGCCACTCGTTGTATCATCCTATCGTTATGCGCCACACCTGCGCGAATACCCTCACGGCTGTCCGTAAGCAGGAAAGGGGCATGAAGGATAAAGTTTAGTCCAGTAACCTCCTTCGTCGGAAAAAAGCAAAACGCCGGCTCATTGACAGGTTTCAGCTTTCCATCAGAATCCATGAAAAATCCAACAGAATAACGCCTTCCGCAATCATCCAATCGCGAAAAGAGCCAAAGGTTTTCATCGTACGGTTCATCACCAGCATTTTGTGTCAAACAAATATGCTCTGCGATTGTATTGTCATAAGTATAAGTCTTTTTAATATTTTTTCCATATAAGCCGATAACATTGCCAAACTCAAATTCAATTTCCTTCAATCCAGACAGAAACAACAGCGGAAATGAAAGATTTCTCAACTTATCAGAGATATCCCCATAAGCTTCCTCCGTAGTTCTTTCAGGATGGTCAAACGGAAATACAAAGAGTGTTTCATTCTCCCTTCGGCCAGAAAAATCAGCATCTAATGGAATCGGAACAATAAAGCGTTCTATTTTGAAGCGAAATTCCGGATCATAAATTTGCGGTGTAGTAGTATACTGAAACACAGCCTTAAAACCAACACCGAATTTGCCTATGGATGCCTCCGTCTTGTTGGAATTTGCAATAGATGTTATTGCGTTAATATCCCCCAAATATCCAGATGCAGAATCCTCCTCTTCCTTTGTGGGATCGGAAACCGAAAAGTGTCTGGTACCATTATGTGCAAAAATTAATCGATTGGGTTCCAGCACAAATCTCGCAGTAGTAGCTTTTGCGTCATCTGCATTTTGAAGTAATTCATAGATAAAGTGAGCTTGGTCTGAATACTTCTCAACTACACTGTTCTTGATGCCACGCATGGATGGCTTTTCAAGCATATCTGCACTTTCTTCTCTGTCTTTTGACAGCGCTTCAAAGTATATTTCATCTTGTCTGTTCATTCTACATTTCTCCTTTAGGCTTAGATGAAGCAGAAGCCAATATTTGTATGTTTCGTTTTCACAAACAGTCGTTGTATCGTCCATCCTCAGCTATCAGCAGATAACATGCCAAAGTACTTCATCGCCTCCACAATCGCCTTTTCTTTCTCCAGCGGGCATTGCGGCTGCTTAGTATTTTCAGATTTCGGTTTATTGTAGTTCTCACACTCAATAATGCCATGTTTCTGCTTCACCTGCGCGATGTAGAGGGGACTGACTTTCAACCCGGTATGTTCCAAAACATACGCCTTGATTTTCTCATAAGTTGCCTTGCTCTCTGCCGAAGTCAAATCCATCTCGTCCATCTTTACCTCAATCTCGATATGTTCTCTCCCTTGAAGTTTGGACAATACGCATACCGTCTCAACGGTATTCCCTTTGTCCCACAAAAGCTCCGTAACTTCCCCGCCATCCTTGAACACCGGAAAATTCAGGCCAATCCGCTTTAGCGGATATTCAGACTCGTCATTCCTGTAAATTTCAATTTCTTTAATCAAGGCTGTGACCACATTTCTCTTTTCTTCGTCATTTATTATATTATAAACGCAGTCGAAATTCACCATGATTTTGTAAATATTCTCAAGAGTAATTGCCTGCTGCTTAATTGCATCTCGCCGAAGTCTGGCATCTTCGATTTTTTCCTCCAGCTCAACAATGACATCATATAGGGAATCTAACCGCAAGGTCATATCATGGAGCTTTCGTTCCCGGTATTTTGCATCAACAGGGAGACTGTCAATTTCCCGTTCCAATCTTGTTTTATTCAGATCAACTTCCTTCAGCTTTGCCTGATAGCCCTCCAGTTCTTTATCCACTGCTTTCGTGTCAATCTGAACGCCAATCCGTTTTTTAATGGCTTGGGCATATTCCTCATTCCTTACGATCTCACGAATTGCCTCAATGACCATCGGTTCAATATCGGTCTTTTTCAGCATCGCCTTATATTCACAATGCTTACCCCGGACCATCCTATTCCGACTACATACATAATAGTAAATTTCTTTGTAAGTGCCATCTTTATTTGTCCATGCGTGTTTATTCGTATACATGGGACTTCCACAAACCGGGCATTTCAGCAGACCTGATAACAAATGAACTCGATCCCGCCCAATCTTTGACGGTTGCTTTACTCCGGTTCTAAGACGCTTGGCATGAGCCTTTTCCCATACCTCCTCACTAACGATTCCTTTATGCTGTCCCTCTGTCAGAATGTAATCGTCATTTCTTTTCATCTGGTAATCGTTTTTTGTGCCTTTGACTTTTTCCTTCGTTCTCCGTCCATAGGCAATTTTACCGCAATAAACCGGGTTATCCAATATCAGTTTAATAAAATGTCCTGTCCAATCCTCTAATGTGCCATTCTGCCTCGGAATTTTCCGTATACCTTGTAAGTTCAACTGATTCGCAATACCACCCAAACCGATTTCCGATGAAGTATATAATTCAAAAATCTTCCGTATTGCCACAGCCTCTGTTTCTTCAATCATCAGCTTGTTATCTTCCAGTGTATATCCGTAGGGAGCAAAGCCACCATTCCATCCACCTTGCCGTGCCTTTTCGCGCCGCCCGTTCATCGTCTGCTCGATAATATTCTCACGCTCAATTTCAGCCACAGCAGATAGTACAGAAATCAAAAGTTTTCCGCTTGTCTGAGAGGAATCAATCCCTTCTTCTATGCAAATCAGATTTACACCATAAGATTGAACCAGCTCCAAAGAGTTAAGTATATCTGCTGCATTACGGCCAAATCGTGACAGCTTATACACTAAAATATAGTCAATGTCCAAGCCATCCTCAATATCTCTGAGCATTTTTTGAAAGGCAGGCCGTCCCTCAATGGATTTACCGGATTTACCGGCATCTTCATAAGTATCAACAACGATCATTTCCTCACGATCCGCAAATCGTGTCAGCATATTTTTTTGACCTTCCAGGCTGTATCCGTCCACTTGCATCTCTGTGCTGACCCTCGGATACAAAACACAGCGTTTTCCATATCGGTTCATAATTCATACCTCCAAAATTTACTTTTGGAAAATATCCTATGTAAAGCTGCGATTCTCACGCAGCTCCGTCAACCTCGCCCAGCACTCTCATACCATATTTCTCGATGATATGTGCCAGCGAAGTGATAAACGCTTCAAATTTTTGTTCCGCCAGAAGTTCTTCTGATCGGATTTCATCTGAAGGAATCAATGCGCTTTTATTCTGGATATTCTCCATTCAGAATCACCTCCGCAATTCCTAACGAAATTATAACTCTACTTGCACAGCCTGAAAATGATACGACCTTTCGGCACTTTTATGTAATCCCCAGACTGCACAAGAGCGTCTTGTTTATGTTTTCCATGTCATCCTTGTTTAGATGACCAATATAGTTTTTTAACCTCGACTTGTCGATTGTTCTGATCTGTTCCAGCATAACAACAGATGGTTTCATCAAACCGCATCTGTCGTTTAAGTGGTAATGCGTGGGGAACTTTCTGCTTTTTTTACTTACACTGGTAATTGCTGCAATAATAATCGTAGGACTGAAACAATTTCCCACATTGTTTTGAAGAATGAGTACAGGACGAGAGCCACTTTGTTCGGAGCCAATACCAGGACTTAAATCAGCCGAATATATGTCACCTCGATGGAATTTTTCAAACATCACTCTCGCCTCCTTAATATCTTAATACTTAAACAGCCGCACCAGTCTGAAAAAAATCTTCGGATAAAAACCTGGTGCGGCTACTGTTATTCTGTTCGGATTACTCGTCATATTTGCCACGCCCCCTGACGCTGGGAACATAGCAGGTCTCCGCTGGCGCGGTTGTCATAACTCCACAGCGTCGTTTTACTCGTGCGCCGCAGGGTTCCCCCCAAGTCTTTAGGAGGCCGTGAGGAAGTATCTTTAAGCCCCCGTGCAGTCCTCGCGCCGAATCTGCCACCATCCGTTTTGTGGAATCGTAGATCGCTCCAAAGCAGCTTTGTTCATCACCTCCCTGACTGCTCTATCTTCGCGGCGTTCCACACTCGCTCGTACACGGGTTATGTACCTGTTATGCTGTCTATGAAATTGTCAAAGTGCTGATGAAGGGGAAAACTTGTCCTTCTTATAAGCACTGACAAAAAGAACAAAAAACAGGCGCTTCAAACGAAAATTTATCAAAAATATTTTGCCAGCTGCTTCAGACCACGCCGAATGCTGTCACGGACACGGCTTGGATCTACCCCCTCTGCTGCGGCTATCTCTCCTACTCTCATGCCCAGATAATACCTGGCATAGATCCGCTTGGCTTGTTTCTCCGGCAAAGCCATTACTGCGGCATAGATCTGCTCCCGCAGCTGCTTTTCCTCCAGAAACATTTCCGGCGTCTGGGGCTTCAGTAGGATCGCATTTTCAATGCCATTGTCACAGTCCAGAGAGTAATGCGCCTTATAACGATACATCCTCCGGTCATAGGCAGCTTCTGCACGCTCAGAGTCTCTGATCGTCTCCAGCACATCTTCTGTTACTTCTACAAAGTGATCGGTTTTATAAACATCGGGATACAGATCCCGGAGATTGACTTTCTTCATTATGTACCTCCATTTCGATTCACGGGTGGTTAACGGGTGAATCGAATGGAGGTGGAGACCGACAGCGGTAACAAACCGCTCGTCTATCTAAAAAACAGCAAGCAAAAACGCCAGCTCCCCGCAAAGGGATACTGGCGCGCAAAAATAAGCCATAATTATTCCGTTTTACCTGCCATGATAATACCGATGAATGAGCCTGATAACCTAGAGGAGGGGCAAGGCTTTTTTTAACTGATGTAACTCATGGGTATTGTGGACCACTAACGCAGACATGACGGCATCCTCCTTATATGCCGCCCCAGCTGATTGCATAAGGGTCGTCGGGTTTCTATTTTAGGCAAAAAGAAACGGCGGCTCTGAATTTCTCAAAGCCGCCAAAAGATAGTATAGGCGTGTTAATAGGTCTGCTGTACGACGGCTTTTTTCTTTTGCCGTCGTCCGGCAGATTTTCTCTTTTAAGGAAATATTTATGAAGTTCTATGATACAGCAAGATCCAATAAGTCTACTCACTTTTTATTGCTGATAAAATACTCGCTTTTTTCAATTCCATTTTGGAATACATCGAAAAAACAAGGTATATCACCAATAATACACAAATCAGTGCCAACAGGAAAAACCACGGTAATTTCAACGTAATACAATGATTGATGGCATCTAATCGTCTGCATACAATTACACTAAAAATACTTCCGCATATAAGAGATATTGCCAATGAACCTCCGAGGTAAATTCCAATCTCCCTATTCCGCATTGCTTTCAACTGTTTTCGCGTTACCCCAACAGCTTCCAACAGACCGAATTCACGCTTTCTATTCTGAAAATCAACCATAAGCATATTCATAAGACTGATACTTCCAAAGACGAACAGAATAGCAGAAGTCATATATAGAGCATTTATAGATGCACTGTATCGATGCTGAATATTTTTAATCGTTTGTTCAATCGTATTTACTTCTATTTTTTCATTTTTATCCGCAATCTTCTGAACTGCGGTCAAAACTTCATCAAAACATCCTTCTGAATTTTTAATCGCCAGAATCCCCGTCTGTTCCGTTATCCCTGTCAGTTTCTTTGCTGTGTCATAAGTCATAATGAAGTAGGGGCTTCCAGGAACAACCGGGCTATCCTCCATTAAATCAGATCTATTGTATGTGCCTACAACAACGGCTTCCACATCAAAGGTTCTACCATCAAAAGCTCTGCCCTCAATCTTCAAAGTATCGCCAACTTGTGCTATATCTTCTGCAACCAATATTCTATTTTTCTCAACCATATCATCGTAATATGCTGTTCCAGAGGATAACGCCGCCTGCTTTTCTTCTGTCTGTTCCCGATTTAAGGTTGGAAAGAAGTCTGAAATGCTCGTGATAGAACCACTTTCGCCCGAAAAAGTAGCTGTCATATAAACGCTGTCAAATGCGGTAATCTTTTCTATCCCATCTACCTTTTCTAATTCCTGCATCAATGCCTGATCTTCAAGTGGATTTTCTTCCAGTTGCAATTTTGCGCTTCCGTATGGCTCCGCTTCGTTATCGAAAGAGCTGCCAACTGTATTTCTTATTTGTATAAGAATGTTACCGGCAGGATAATATTTGAAACTTGCCTGTTTTGCCGGATCAATAGAACCAGCAACCGTAGAAGTAACCAGTAAAAGAGCTCCGCTTACTCCAAGCATTAAAAGCGTCAGAACTGCTTTTTGTTTGTTTCTTTGTATATTTATTTTCGCCAGATTAAACGGCGTAAGTTTCCGATGCAGTTTTGAGCTGCTTTTTGCCTTTCCAGCATACGCAAGGTATTTAGCACCCTCTACCGGGGAAGTATTCATTGCTACTCGGACAGGCTTAAAAATGGCAATATTCACTGTTACAAAGGCTACTGCGGCAATCAGTACAGCATAAATAACTGTTGTTTTTAGCCGGAATCCATCAGGACAGCCAATAAATCCAATCAGTACACCAATGACAAGCCCCAAAGGAATACCAGCTAAGGCATATAAACGTCCCTCTTTACTTGCCATCCGTTTAATCTGTCTTTTTGTCATGCCAACTGTCCGCAGTTGCCCAAACATCTGAACATTTTTTACAATCTTTGTGTAAAAAACACCATAGACAATCGTTGCCGCCAAAATAGCCGTCAACGCCGCCAGTAGTGGTACTGGAATCGGAATACCCGATGTTATCACACCCGACATAACAGCAGAATACTCTGTAAGCATTACCTGTTCCTCGACAATGCCTGTATTTTGTATTGCTTTGCCGGCAAAATTAAGAATAGCCGTGGAACTTATGGCGTCTGTATTCAACCGCGTATATGCTGTAACCTGAAAAGAATCTTTTGCCAAATCTTAGGCAAGCTCTTTACTAACATAAATAAAATATCCGTTGCTTTCTTTCGTATTATTCAAAACACCTGAAAGTGTATATTCTGCTTTCTGTCCTGTTCCAGTCAGGTCAATAGAAATTGTATCGCCAGTCTGATAGGATTTTCCTAAAAAATCAAGGTAGTTCTGGGGGAGCATAATCTCATCCGCTTTCTGCGGCACACTTCCCTGAAAAGTTTTTTCTTCCTGATGTAAAAAATAATCTTCATTTCCATAAGCAACAGTGATTGTTTTATTTTCAACATAAAACACACCTAGAGCGGAATATTCGCCAACCCATGTAATATTTTCGTTTTGATGCAGCTGAGCCGTTTGTTCGTCCGTAACTCCCAAAATGCCAATCTGCGCTTTATTCCTCTGTGTGTTCTTGAATTTCTCTTGTGTACCTGTTGATATTAGGAGAATCGAAAAAACCATACAGACAGAGATGGCGATTGTCAAAAGCAGAAATGCCTTGTTTCTCTTATCCGCTTGCATACTCCTACCTGCCAATTTTTTTACAATGGCACTTGTATCATTCTCAAAAGGCCATGTCATAGTCTGCCACCTCCTTATTCCACAATCTTGCCGTCCTCAATGCGGACAATCCGATCTGCAAGGCGGGCAATGT
>OJNN01000580.1_pt1 | contig 15485 bp, 10 predicted proteins | sample 1597851 | NCBI WGS metagenome assembly OJNN01 (sample SAMN01915222, study PRJEB22387) | human gut metagenome | isolation source: stool | host: Homo sapiens | place: USA | reverse complement strand
ACGAAAAAACGTGTGAGATGCTCGATGACATGGCGCAGAAAGGTTTTGTTGATTCGGATATTTCCAAGAAAATTAGGGAATGTTTTGGCGGAATCCAACATTAAAAACAAGAAAATATAGGGAATTCATGAGAAATGCATTTGCCTATTATGAATAGTATTGAACAGGTTCATAAAACAAATAAAAATGAAAGTAGGATTATCCAAAAGGCTGATATAGTAAGAAAGGCTGTTTATGGTATACTAGCTAATCATAATGCAGTTTCAACCGACATTACATATTATGATGAGAAGTAAATACAAAGGAGTTACAATGTCAGAACCGATATTGACAACACAGAGATTTGTAGCATAATAGTGGTGTGGGGTATAACTACTATGAATAGTTTTGAATTTTTGGAAAAACTCGGGTTTTCATCTAACGAGGCAAAAGTATACGGCACGTTGATAAAACACAAAGTGCTAAACGGCTACGAAATCGCCAAATTGTCCGGCGTTGCGCGTTCGTTGGTTTATGAGGTCATCAATCGTTTGATTGCAAAGGGCGCGGTCATCCGTATAGACGGAGAACCTAATTTTTACAAGCCTATCGAGTATCAAGACCTTATCCGCAGCATTAAGGAAGAAAACGAAAAGAATATTGCCTGCGCAGAACGCGAACTTCAACAACTCGCAACGGAAAATGCCGACGTCGATTACGTAATGAATATAGTGGGCGAAGAAAAATACGTTGCCAAGGCAAAGGAACTTATCGACAGCGCGCAAGCGGAAATTTCGCTGTCCATTTGGCGGGAGTCGTTCGAAGTGCTGCGTAGTAATATCGAAAACGCAATATCCCGCGGAGTAAAGGTGCATATTTTTACCTTCGAAAGTATTTCGGTCGCCGGAGCAACGGTGTATTCGTACAATATCAACGACGTTTCAACTCTGTTTCCCTACCGCAGAACAACAATCATAATCGACGGCGGAGAGTGCTTAGTCGGCGAAGAGGGCGCTCGCAACATTTACGTGCATACGCGCAATCATTCGGTTGTTTCTCTTGCCACCGACGAAATTGTTTTGAATGTTTTTTGGAATAAACTTATCGAAAAAGAAAACCTGCTGTCCAAGGGTTGCTCCGGTGCGGATTTTTTGCAAGCCATACACAATTTGGCGGAGCGCTACGGCATTACCGACGAGATGACCAAGAATTTTCTTGTTTACAATTTTCAAAAGGAGAAAACTCAAAATGGAAAAAAATGTTGAACGATTACAGGCGCGCGAAGCCAAAGAACTTATCCGCCGCGAAAAGCAGTTGGGCGCAAGAAGCAACAAGTTTTATCTGATTTACTTGTTTATGATTTTGTCGCTCATCTACATAACGGACGAAATGGCGTCTACTATATCCATTCAGTTTCAGGCGAATATAGTTACGGAATTCTTCGTAAAAAATATGGGTATGGAATACGGCGCGGGATTATCGCTCTTTTCCGCCATAGGTTTTATTTCCTATCCGGTAACATTGCTTATTATTTTCTACCGTCCCCTTGCGGACAAATTCGGGCGTAAGCCGTTTTTGGTTATTAACACGTTATGTATGGGGTTAGGGCTGTTCCTTGTGTATTTATCTAAGGATATCTACGTTTACATGATAGGCGGCACGTTGATGGGTTTTATGGTGTCGCACGATATGCAATGTGTGTACATACTGGAATGCTCCGACGAAAAGTCCCGCGCCCGTAACTACGCAATCGTAAAAGCGGTGGCGATAATGGGTACGTTGCTTGTTCCGTTGCTTAGGGCTACGCTTATGCAAAATGTAAGCGAGCGTTGGCACGTTGTATATTTAGTTCCGGCAATTATCGGTTTTGTAATGGCGTTATTCGCGTTGCTTTTTGCAAAGGAAACAAACGCGTTTTTAACAAAAAGAATAGAGTACTTAAAAACTCCCATCGAAGAACGCGAACAACGCAGTAAGGAAGATCGCGAGCAAAACGCTCAAGGCGGAATTCTGACCGCTGTAAAATTCGCATTCAAACACAGGCAATTACGCTTTTTGATCATCGCCTGCTGTTGTTTCTATCTTGCTTCGTTAGGTACGGCAACGTACAGTACGGTTATGGCAAAGTCTGCTTTGATGACGGAAGAAGAAATAACTCTTGCTCTATTCTTGTATCCCGTAGGCAACGCGCTGTTTACGTTGATATCGGGTTTTGTGTCGGACAAATTCGGGCGCAAAATAACTATAATTGCGATGTCTTGTTCGGCGTTGGCGTGCTATTTGCTGTTTATTTTAAGCGGTATGTTCAAGTGGACTCCGTATTTGACAGGCTTTGCAATCGGCGGATTTATGGGCAGTTACTGGGGCGCGGGCGATACTATCGGCGGAATAATGTTCTCCGAGTCTTCTCCTACAAACTTGCGTTCGTCCGTAACTGTAATCAACACGTTGCTTAACGGAGTTATGGGCGGACTTGCAACGGTTATCACTATGATACTGCTTCCTATCATCCCCGAAAAGATGTTCGGCTATATGTACTTGGGTTTGACTGTGCCGGGGCTTGTGGGCGCAATCGTAATAATGTGGCTGTTTGTCGGCGAAACTCGCGGACTGGATCTTAAAACGGTAACGGGTACGGAATGGGATAAGCCTAAAAAAATTAAATAAGAAACACAGGACGGTGAATAAAAATGGATAACAAATATTTTGAACTCGGCGCAAACGAACAGCCGTTGGATATTATCAAGGAAACGTGCGGTTTTGCAGGCGTATTCAAACAAATAGGAGTGATAGGGGATTCTTTGGCGTCGGGTGAGTTCGAAAGCCACGACGAAAACGGCAGCATAGTTTATACCGATATGTACGAGTATTCGTGGCCCGCTGTTTTGGAGCGCATTACGGGGACGAAGTACAACAATTATTCTCGCGGCGGAATGACCGCGCGCGAGTATATGCAAAGTTGGGCGGATGCAAAAGGATTTTGGCAATGGAATCAAGCGTATATCATTGCGCTGGGCAATAACGATTCGTTTGTCTTCGGACATCCGTTGGGAAGCGTCAAGGACGTTAACGCAGAATGTCCGCAGGATAACGCCGATACATTCTTCGGCAATATGGGCAAAATCATTTGCAAACTTAAAACGATCGAGCCAAATGCGCGTATTTTTGTCGTTACTCCGCAACTTCGCGGTGAAGCCTGCGATAAAGATATTCGTTATATCGCAAGCGAACTTGCCAAATTGTGCGATATGTTTGACTTTACGTACTTGCTGGATATGACTGCGCATGCGCCCGTATACGATGCCGAAATGCGTAAGTCGTTCGGGCTGGGCTTCCATCCGAACCCGATGGGGTACTATGCTTACGCACTGATGGTGGCTAATTATATCGATTACATTATACGTAGTAACCCTCGGGAATTTGCAACGATACCGTTTGTCGGTACATCGCTCAAAAACAAAGATTACAAATAGTATGTATTTGCTGAAATGCACAATTAACTAAATTTGCAGATGTTTTCATTGCAAGTTTACAACAATTAATACTAAATATATAATCGTTTTGGGGACGAAGGCATTTGAGCATTCGTCCTTTCTGTTATGATTGACAAAGAAAATGCGATTTGTATGATAATTTAGCCGAAATGAAAAGTTAAAGTCCACATAGGTAGGGAAAACGTGGGAGCATGCCCAAAGCACGGTGGAATTTACCCGTGCACTGGAATTTACTTTTTCAATTCAACGAGAACTCTTATCAAAATGGGAATACTAGAATACTTTGCACATATGACGGCTAAGAACCGAAGATGAAAATGGAACAAATCAGCGACCAGCTTATTGTAATGTTCATCATTATTGCATGGCAATTTTTATATGCGGAAACTTTGTATCATATAAGTACATGTAGAAATTTTTTACGGTATGTATTTGGAGTTACGCCATATTTTTTCTTAAATAAATTTTGAAAATAGGATTGGCTGGAAAAGCATAGGTAATTACTGATTTCGGAAAGTGTCATTTCTGTGTGAGACAGGAGACTTTTCGCTTCTTCTAATTTGCAGCGATTTACAAAATGGCTGATAGTAATTCCAAACTCATCATGAAATAACTTCATGGTATAAGATTCACTGTGGTGAATTATATGAGTTACATCTGCGACTGAAACAGGCGTGTTTACATGAGTTCGAATATAACCGATGCAATCTAAAAGTTCTTCATTTCCGTCGAAGGGAATTATAGCAGTTGCGCAGAGGTTGCAAAAGTCTAATACCATGGAATACTGCAATGCAGCTACTTCCTCCACCGTTTTTCTGTTTTCACATTCACGAATATACAAATTCGCTAATTTGTTGTCTTCTGAAGAACTTACTCCTGCAGGAATTGCAGAGATTCCTATTAGTAGAAAGTCTGAAAGAAAAGTCCTCGTCAATACCACTACAACTATTAGCCAAAAATGAGAAAATATTGATTTTGGCTAATAGAAACAGTATAATAAGTATATACTGTTAGTGAAAGGATGATGCAGATGAAGCTGATAGAGCGTAGACAGTATTTAGATAAGTTAATCAATGTACTTGGGACTCCGGATATCAAGGTCATTACCGGTGTAAGACGAAGCGGAAAGTCAAAGCTGCTAGAAGCATTTAGAGCATATATTGAATCGGAGAACCCGGATTGCAATATTATACAGATAAATTTTAACCTGCCGGATTTTGACGATTTGCTGACTTATCGCGCATTATACGATTATGTAAATGCACATTATGTTGCGGGTAAAGAGAATTTTGTCTTTATTGACGAAGTGCAAATGTGCGAAGATTTTGAGAAAGCAGTCAATGGACTTCATGCCAGTGAGAAGTATGATATCTATATTACCGGTTCAAATGCCTTTTTATTAAGTTCGGATTTGGCTACGTTATTTACAGGGCGTACTTTTGAAATCAAAGTATATCCGTTTTCCTTTCGTGAATATATGGAGTACTTTGACTTGAAGAACCGCTACGAAGCTTTGGATAAGTACGTGCTGGAGGGTGGAATGTCTGGTTCCTATCTTTATAAAGATCAGGAAGCAAAGTACGATTATATAGCTGATGTGTTTGATACGCTGATAGTGCGTGATATACGCAAAAAATACAAGATAAGAAATACGCAGCTGATGGACAGAATTGTGGATTTTCTTATGGATAATGTGTCGAATCTTTCGTCTGCGCGTAACATTACCAATACTCTGGGAAGCATGCAGGAGAAGATACACCATACGACAGTTGGTAATTATATGCAATACTTGTGCAATGCATTCGCATTCTACAAGGTTAGGAGATATGATATTAAGGGGAAAAAGTATTTATCAAGCAACGACAAATACTATTTGAGCGACCATACTTTCCGTTATGCGAAGCTTGGAACAAAGAACATGGATTACGGGCGGATATTGGAAAATATCGTAGCGGTTGAGCTTTTGCGCAGAGGATATGAGGTTTATGTGGGCATATTATATAAGAAGGAAATAGATTTTGTCGCAGTGAAGCGGAGTGAGAAAATCTATGTTCAGGTATCTGATAATATCAGTGAAGAGAAGACCTTTGAAAGAGAGGTAGCTCCACTTTTGCAGATTAAGGATGCATACCCTAAGTATGTGATAGCCAGAACCAAGCATGATGAATACCAGTATGAGGGAATCAAGGTTATTGATATTGCGGATTGGTTGTTGGATAAATAAATCTATTAGCCAAAAATGAAAAAAAGAAGAAAATGGCTAATAGAAAAAGCGAACCAAATAAAGGATAACGTATAAGGCATTGGTCATAATCGGCTGATGCCTTTTTTGTGCACCATTTTAAGCAGATATAAAGTAGTTTATAAGAAAATAATTGATAATAAATCAATTTATTTGACCCATTTTTGCAATCAGCTTTTTTTGACTCCAAGTAAATGATAGAAGCCAGCAAATAAAGGATGGCAACAGAAAGGAGAAGCTGATATGCAGGAACAGAAGAAGTATAACTTGGCGGATAGTAATATTCGTAAACGTTTCGTAACGTACAAGCAGGCTGCAGAATTATATAGTATGGATTTTTGTGTATGCCATACCTCATTCATCAACTCCTTTACTTCGTCCATATCTTCTTTATAGATGTGGTCGGTACTGTTAATTCTTTTTGCAATCTGGTTCAGACTTGAGCTTATCCGTCCAAGCTCCGTGTTATAATTTCTCAAATAACTGTAATCCACTTCGTAGACATATCCATACAAAATGAGCTTGCGTAGGAACGCAGATTTGCTTTTCATTCCGGAGAGCTTGAACTTCTCATCGAGTATGTACTGCTCGTCATCATTCAGATAAAATTGCACAGGGTTTGTGCGGTTTCTTTTTGCCAATTCGGTCACTTCCTTTCTAAAAATGAGTACAAAAAAACTGCTGTAAAGTTTTCGATGTTTACAACAGTTTGTTTCAATAGTTATTCAATTTTGGATAGAATTATCCAAGTGACCTTTTATCAAAGGATTGATAAAAGGTCAAGGACTTCCGGAGCAAAACAGAAGAAATTTATAAAGAGGGTGAGGGATACTTCCCTGAGAAAATTCGTCACGATCAGCGGATAGCTGTTCGTGATAATTTTGTGCCTGTGTCATGACACAGGCAGTGCTTGCTATGATTGTTTTGCGACATTCTCGGAGGGTATGTCGGTTTCTTTAAATAAAAAGAGATTTGTGTAAGCAAATAATGAACAAAATACGAATAAAGCAATAAAAAAAGCCCAACTGTTTTGAGCCGTAGTACATTATACATCATAACACAAAAATATATACAAGTCTACTCTTTTTTTTGAAATTTACTAAAATAATGTTATAAAAAATTACGGCAAGGAGGATGACAAGATGATTGTAATGGAAAATGTATGTAAAACATACAAAGTAGCAAAGCGGAATGCAGGATTTAAAGAAGCCTGTAAGTCTCTGTTGCATAGAGAGACAGAGGAAATTAAGGCGTTGTCGGATGTAAGCTTCACGATTCAAGATGGAGAGATGGTGGGTTACATAGGACCTAATGGAGCTGGAAAGAGTTCTACCATCAAAATCCTAAGCGGAATACTGACACCAGACAGCGGTTCCTGCGCTATAGACGGACTGATACCGTGGAAGAACCGCATCGAGCATGTAAAACAGATAGGTGTAGTTTTTGGACAGCGCTCACAGTTATGGTGGGATATTCCGGTAATTGATTCTTTTGAATTATTAAAGGAAATCTATTCCATTCCAAAACCGAGTTATAATGACAAGCTGGAAGAATTGACGGAGTTGTTACAGTTGCAGGAACTGTTGAAAACGCCTACTAGACAGTTGTCCTTGGGACAGAGAATGCGGTGTGAAATTGCAGCTTCCTTGTTGCATTCACCTCGTCTGTTATTTTTGGATGAGCCTACTATCGGATTAGATGCTGTTTCAAAGCTGGCAGTTCGAGATTTCATTAAAAAACTGAACAAAGAGCATAAGACTACAGTTTTGCTTACAACGCATGACATGCAGGACATTGAAGCGATTGCCAATAGAGTTATATTAATAGGTCGTGGAAATGTGTTATTGGATGGGTCTTTAGATGATATGCGACAGGCGGCTGGAGTAGATAATCCAGATCAGGTTGTAGCCAATCTTTATCAGAAACTGAATATTCTGTAGGAGGTGAGCACTATGAAGATGAAAAAATATTTTTCTTTCTTTCGTGTACGCTTTTTTACTGTGATACAATATCGAGCAGCAGCCATATCATCTCTGACTACACAGGTCTTATGGGGCTTGATGGAATGTCTGGCTTACAAGGCTCTTATGGAGTCCAATGCAATTGCTTTCCCCATGGAATATTCTGCGGTGGTTTCATATATATGGTTAAATGAAGCTTTTATGGCACTTTTTAAGACCTGGGCGGCCGACAATGATATTTTCGGAATGATTACAAATGGCGGGATTGCCTATGAACTGTGTCGGCCTGTATCTATTTATAATATGTGGTATGCCAGAAATCTGGGTGGTAGAATAGCGGAAGCAGCGTTAAGATGTGGACCGGTTTTACTTGTGGCAATTTTGCTTCCGTATCCTTATGGAATCAGTGCACCTGCAAGTTTCAGTGCCCTGTGTATGTTTGTGATTACAATGTTATTAGGACTGGGAGTTACAGTGGCTTTCTGTTCTTTGGTGTATATGCTTTGCTTCTTTACCATTTCACCTCAGGGCTGGAAAATGATTCTGACAGGAGCGGTAGATTTGTTGTCGGGTGCGTTAATTCCCTTTCCGTTTATTCCGGAACCTTTTAGGAGTATCATGGAGTATCTACCATTTGGTTCTATGCAGAATGTTCCTCTTCGTATATACAGTGGAGATCTGGCAGGTGTAGAAATGTATAATGCGATGTGCCTCCAAGTGTTCTGGTTAATAGCGTTGATCCTTCTAGGACAGTGGGTGTGCAAAAAAGCGGCAAGAAGAGTTGTGGTACAGGGAGGATGAGTAAATGATTTTGCGAATAAAAAGAATGTTACGGCTTTATATCATGTATGTTTCGGTTATTGTGAAAAGCACCATGCAGTACAAATTATCGTTTGTGTTAATGCTCATAGGAAGATTCATGGTGTCTTTTACAGGCTTTGTATCTCTGGCGTTTGTTTTTTCTGGTTTTACGGATATAAAAGGATATTCTTATAGTGATGTATTACTATGTTTTTCCATAGTACAGATGTCTTTTGCTTTTGCAGAATGCCTCGGTAGTAGCTTTAAGGTCTTTTCGGGAATCATCAGAAGTGGTGAATTTGACAGAATGCTGATACGTCCCAGAAGTCCTATTATGCAGGTAATAGGTACCAAGTTTGAATTAGGCAGGTTAGCAGCCATTGCTACTGCAATTGTTACATTGAACATAGGAATTAGAGAAAGTCGGATTGATTGGGGAATATCAAATGTAATGACAATGGTTTCTATGGTATTGGGCGGTACAATTCTGTTCATTGCATTGTTTTTGCTAGAAGCAGCATTTTGCTTTTTTACCATCGAAGATGGTGGAATCTTGCATATGCTTACCTATGGAGCTCGGGAACACGGTAAATATCCGTTGGATGTTTATGGAAAAGGGATTAAAAGTATTTGTACCTATATTATTCCCTATACATTAGTCCAATATTATCCATTGCAGTATCTGTTAGGAAAAACGGATCGGTGGTATTATGCACTATATCCCTTTGGAGCTTTCTTGTTTTTGGGATTATGTTATACGCTGTGGTTGTATGGTGTGAGAAATTATAAGTCCACTGGTTCCTGATGGGGGACTGAATGGAAAAGAAGTCTTACATTTCTTCATCTGCTTTAGCCTTCAGATATTGCTTTAAGGTCTTTAATGAGCTTGTCCTGTGATAGTGGATAGTGCTTTGCCTAATCAGACAGAGAAACAGACGGAAAGCGTAAAGCCAACTGAAGAAGTAGCAATGGCAACGGAAGCTGTCACAGAGGTCACAACCGAAGCTGGAAGTGAAGAGACAGAGAAAGATATTGCCGAGGTTAAAGATTCAGAAGAGAAGACTGATAAGGAAGATAACCAGTCTGCGGATAATGAAACTGCTTCAAAGCAGAAAGAAAAGTCAGAGCAGAATGACGAGCCGGAACAGAAAGCTCCTGTAAATGATAATGAGGAAGCTGGCGGAAATCAGAGTAATGCAGGTAATGGTGGTCAGACTACAGACAGTCCGAAAGACAATGTGAGCAATCCACAGCCTGCATCCGTGGCATACAGTCCACAGAATGTTGTGTCACTTGCAACAGCAAAGTGTCAGGCAGGAGGGATGATTACCACACAGCAGAATTTACAGAATCATTTGAATGACGGCAGTATCACGCAGGAAGAGTACAATGAGTATTATCCTTACGATGGTATGGAAGGCTCTTATTATAGTGTGTTTGTAGAGACAGACCTCAACAAAGCAAGTACCATTGATGGACAGCGGTTATCATCTGAGGATGCAATCGCAGAATATATTGCAAGTATGTTACTTTTGGAAACAGATCCGGTATTCTACATCAGTTATGATGGAGTTTACACGACAGGCGGCACAGACTATTACGAGTTTCGATGTCACAGATAAATAAAAACGAATAGAAGCAGAAGGAAGAAAGATGTAAGCCATAAACTTATGTCTTTCTTTTTTTATGCGTAAATTAAGGAGGAAAGAGCACATGAAACAGAAACTAAAGCGTTTTATGGCAGGATTTATGGCTATGCTCACACTGGTTGGAACACTCTTTACGAATGGAACAACAGCATTTGCAGCCAGTCCGCAGGCAAATATTGCGTTCTGGAATGCGTCAGTCAAAAATTCCGGAGAAGTAAGTGAGCTGAAGCCCGGATATAATCATGGCAAGATTCTGTATTCAATTCTTGACGGAAATTCTGCATATTGTATGAATTTCGGATTAAGAGCAGATGGCGGTCAGCTTATGAACAGCTACGATGATGCGAGCACATCAATGTCAGCACAGCAGAGAAAGCTTTTAAGTTACTGCCTTTATTATGGGTTTAACAGTACACAAAAGGCGGCACCAAGCAACAGTCAGTGCGATGAGTATATCGCAACTCAGGCAATGGTATGGGTTATTGTAGCAGATATCTTTGGAACCGGAAGTGGTGATTCGGCAGCAAGAAAGCTCTGTAACACAGCACCAAGTCCTGATTCTTCATACAGCTATTATGAGAGGCTCAGAGACAATATCAGCAGTTCCTACAATGCAACGCTTCCAAGTTTTGCATCACGCAGAACCAGTGAGGCACCAACTTATGAGCTGAAGTGGAATGAGGGAAGTCAGAGATTTGAAACAACATTATCTGACAGCAATGGTGTCTTATCAGACTTTGATTTTGGCATCAGCGGATATTCTGTTGATAAGAATGGCAATAGTATTACAATCTCTTCAACGAGCGTGAATACCACAGCTACAACAGGAACATTCACATCCAATGCTGGCAAGGTTGAGACAACATCAAGCTGTGTATTCTGGCTTACAGGAAAGAGCGGATATCAGGAGTTTATTTCTGAAAGACCGACAGCAGATCCTATCAAAGCCTATATCAAGGTCAAGACAGAGAACATCGGATATGGTGAGCTTACAAAGACAGATGAGTCAAGCGGAGTGAAGCTTTCCGGTGCAGTCTATGGAATCTATTCTGACAGCGGATGCACAAACAGAGTACAGACCATGACAACAGATGGAAACGGATATGCAAAGTCAGCTGCACTTGTCGCAGGCACTTATTATGTAAAAGAGATTACCGCTCCAAAGGGATATGTCCTTTCCGGTAAGGTTCATACACTTACTGTAAAAGCAGGACAGACAACGGGAATCTCTGCAACAGATAAAGAACAGCTTGGAGCAATCACAATCTACAAAGAGGGTGAGGTGCTTAGCTCATGGAATGGAAGCAATTTCACTTATGAGAAAAAGAAGCTTTCCGGAGCAGCATTCAAGGTGACTGCCGGAGCAGATATCTACAAGGCAGATAGTACAAAGGTGTATAGTGCTGGCGATGTAGTGGCAGAAAGCCTTACAACGGGAACTGACGGACAGGTGGTATTATCTGACCTTCATCTTGGAACTTATGTGGTTACTGAGATTAAGAGCATCGACGGATATACAATCAATACCACACCTCAGACAGTTGCAGTTGAGTATAAGGACCAGACTGTGACAGTCCAGTATGAATCAACTACGATTGAGAATACAAGACAGAAAGCGGAAGTATCTGTCGTAAAGAAGGACTCTGACACAGAGAACCCTCTTGATGGCGGCAAGTACACACTTTATGCCGGAAATGACATCAAAAACTATGCCGGACAGGTTATTGTGACAAAGGGTACAGCTCTTGAGACAGTAACTACAGGTGAGAACGGAAAGGCAAGCTACAGCGTGGATCTGCCAATTTCTAACGGATATTATGTCTCAGAGACACAGGCACCATATGCGTATATCAGAAACAGTAAAGATGTTTACAGCTTCAATTTCAATGTATTACCTGAAACACAGGCAAAGGCATCATTCAGCCACACATTTGTGAATGACAGAACGACAGCAAAGATTCATATCTACAAGGTAGACAAGGAATCAGGCAAGGCAGCAGCCCAGGGAGATGCAAGCCTTGAAGGTGCAGTTTATGGTCTTTATGCGAGAAACGATATCGTGCATCCGGACGGAGCAACAGGAGTCGTATTCAAAGCAGGTGACCTTGTAGCAACGCTTACAACAGATAAGAATGGCGAAGCAGAGGTCAATAACCTTTACCTTGGAAACTATTATGTAAAGGAAATCACTCCATCAGAGGGGTATCTCTTAGACGAAGAGGAGCATGATGTAGTATGCGACTATGAGGGAGACCTTGTAGCAGAGGTATCAAGAAGCACAACATCAGCAGAGCAGGTCATCAAGCAGCCATTCCAGCTTATCAAGGTATCTGACAATGGCGATGATACTGAAGCAGGCTTATTGGCAGGTGCAGAGTTTACAGCTTATTTGAAATCATCTTTACCTGTAAAGGCAGATGGAAGTTATGACTTTGACAAGGCTACTCCGGTAGTAATCGGGGAAAACGGAGCAACAACAATCACATCAGATGACAAGGGACATGCAGTTTCCATTGCAATTCCTTATGGAACCTATGTGGTAGTTGAGTCAAAGACTCCGCATAACATGAAGACAATCAAGCCATTTGAGGTAAAAATCAGCGAGAATCATCCTGACAAGCCTCAGACATGGAGAGTATTTCTTGACAGGGAGTTTACTGCAAAGCTTCGTGTAATCAAGAAGGATTCCGATACAAAGCAGACAGTACTTGTACCAAACGCAGAGTTTAAGATCTTCAATATTGATAAGAACGAATATGTGAAGCAGTACACAACTTATCCGTCAAAGGTAGAGCATACTTCATTCTTTACTGATGAGGACGGAGATTTAATCTTACCGGAGGCACTGAAAATCGGTAACTACCGCATTGAGGAAGTGTCTGCACCATTCGGATATGTTGTAAATGATAAGTATGTCAACATTTCGGTTGATACTGATACAGCATTTGAGACAGATGGTGATACAAATGATGCAATCATTACTGTGGAATATTCCGATGCCCCTGCGGTCGGAGAACTGACTGTAGAAAAGAAGGGAGAGGTACTTGACGGATTCAAGGGTGGACTTCTTGCAAGCTCATATGAGAAAGAGTTTGTTTATAAGGAAGGCTCACTTGCCGGAGCAAAATTCAAAGTTTATGCTGCCGAGGATATTTACACAGCAGACAACCAGAAGGATGCAGACGGAAACCGCATTAAGTATTACAGCAAGGGAGACCTTGTGACAACGCTTACAACTGGCAAGGATGGAAAGGCAACAGCTAAGAATCTTCCTCTTGGACAGTACAGAGTTGTAGAAGTAGAAGCTCCATACGGATATGTATTAAATCCGAATGAGCAGAAAGTGACATTCACATATGTGGATGATAAGACACCTGTTATCAAGGAAAGCCTTACTTTCTCAGATGACAGACAGAAGCTTGATATGTCAGTGACTAAGCTTGATGCAGAAGATAACACACCGATTGCAGGTGCAGTATTTGGTCTTTATGCAGACGAGGATATCAAGAATGTTGATGGCAGGGTAATTATCGAGAAAGGCACACTTCTTGAGAAGGCAACATCTGATGAGAATGGAAAGATTGCTTTTGTTAAGGATTATCCATTTGCAAAATATGTTGCAAGGGAGCTTGTAAAGCCTGCCGGATATGTGACAAATGAGGAAGCTGTAAACTTTGATACAAAATATCAGGGACAGGATGTCAAGACTGCTGTATATAACAGCGAATATATAAACACTCCTACAACCTTTGAGTTTACAAAGACAGATATCACAAGCGGTGCAGAGCTTACAGGTGCAACACTTACTGTACTTGATAAGGATGGAAATGTGGTAGACACATGGACATCTGATGCAAAGGAAGCTCATGTAATCAAGAAGCTTGTAGTTGGCGAGACTTACACACTTCGTGAGGAGTTTGCTCCATACGGATACCTGAAAGCAACCAATATTCAGTTTACAGTAGAGGATACAGGCGATGTGCAGCATGTCGAGATGAAGGACGAGGTTCCGACAGGTTCTATCGTAATCAACAAGGATGGTGAGTTTGTAACAGATACCACTCTTATGAAGGGACACTGGTATGATTTCATTTTCAATTACTTCAAGGATAGTCTCGCAGGAGTAACCTTTGATGTATATGCAAAAGAGGATATTGTGAGTGCAGACGGACTTGGAACTGTATACCACAAAGCTGGTGACAAGGTAGCAACCATTGTTACGAACGATAAGGGCATTGCAAGAATTGATGACCTTCCACTTGGCAAGTATTATCTTGTAGAGACAAAGACATTAGATGGATTTGTGCTGGATGATACACCGATTGATGCAGACCTTTCTTATATCGACCAGAATACAAAGGTTGTATTTGCGGGAATGGATGTAACCAATGAGAGACAGAAGGTGCAGATTACTGTCACAAAGACTGATTCAGAGACGAAGAATGCTCTTGAAGGTGCAGTATTCGGCTTATTTGCGAAAGAGGATATCGTAAATAAAGATGGAAAAGTCATTGTCAAAGCAGATACACAGATTGAGAGAGGTGTTACTGGAAAGGATGGCAAAGTAACATTTACCTCTGACCTTCCGCTTGGACAGTATTATGTCAAGGAGATTGAGGCACCAAAGGGCTATGTGAAGTCAGATAAGACATTTGATGTGGATGCTTCATATCAGGGAGATAAGGTAAAGGTTATCGAGTTTGAGGCAGCATTTGAAAATGCACCGATCAAGGTAGAAATTTCAAAGACTGATATCACAGGCAAGAAAGAATTGCCTGGAGCAAAGCTTTCAGTTATTGATGCTGATGGAAAGCTTGTTGAGAGCTGGACATCAGAGGCAGGAAAGACTCATATGATTGAGAGACTTCCTGTCGGAAAGTACACACTCAGAGAGGAATCTGCACCATATGGATATAAGGTGGCAAGTGATGTAACCTTTGAAGTAAAGGAGACAGCAGAAATCCAGAAGGTATCCATGAAGGACGAGCAGGCAGTCGGAAAGATTGTCATTGAGAAAACTGACAAAGTAACCGGAAAGCCGATCGATGGTGTTGTATTTGAAGTAAGAGATAAGGACGGAAAGGTGCTTGACACACTCACTACTGACAAGAATGGTCATGCAGAGAGCAAGGAGCTTCCTATCTGTACTTACAACGAGGATGGATCATTCAAGGAAGATATCCATTATACAGTAGTTGAGACAAAAGCAGCTGACGGATATATCCTCGATGAGACAGCTCACGATGTAACTCTTCGATACGATGACAATGCACCGGATGTTGTTGTAACAACTCTTAAGCTTATCAATGTACCGACAGAGCCTAAGCTTCCACAGACAGGCGACAATGCAAATCCGCTT
>OJNN01000464.1_pt1 | contig 17348 bp, 19 predicted proteins | sample 1597851 | NCBI WGS metagenome assembly OJNN01 (sample SAMN01915222, study PRJEB22387) | human gut metagenome | isolation source: stool | host: Homo sapiens | place: USA | reverse complement strand
CCTTTGAAATAGAACAGGTACAAATCTTCCAAAGTAGGCTGTACCCTTACTGCATTTTCCATCGGCGGACGATCTCCAATGATTCGTAAAATTGTCTGGTTTTCGCTGGTGTTTCGCAAGTTGCTTGTGTTGTAGGCAGCCGCGTATTTTTCCGCATAGGCAGTCGGAACCGTACATTCCCACACTTGGCCGTCGATTTCAGAAGTGATCTCCTGCGGATTTCCAAAGTGAATGATTTGCCCGGATTTCATCATGATGATTTCCTCCGCAATAAACTCCACATCGGAAACAATATGCGTAGACAGGATTACAATGCGGTCTTTGGAAAAGGCACTAATCAAATTGCGGAAACGGACGCGCTCTTTCGGGTCAAGCCCCGCCGTCGGCTCGTCTAAAATCAAAATGCGGGGATCATTGAGCATGGCTTGTGCAATCCCTAAACGCTGTTTCATGCCTCCCGAAAAAGTTTTGATTTTGTGCTTACTTTCCTTTGATAAATCTACCGCTTCCAGCAGTTCTTTTGATTTCTTCCGCGCTGCCTTCTCGTCCAAGCCTTTTAGGGCAGAAACATATAGCAGGAAGTCAAACGCTGAAAAGTCCGGGTAATATCCGAAGTGCTGGGGCAAGTAGCCCAAGAGGCTTCGATAGCGTTCACCCAGCCCAACAGCATTTTTCCCATTCAACAGTATTTTTCCGGAAGTGGGATTTTGGATATTGCAAAGCAGCCGCATTAGCGTTGTTTTTCCTGCGCCATTTGCGCCCAGCAAGCCGTAGACACCATTAGCCAGAGTAATATTCAAATCGTCTACGGCGATTTTGGAACCGAACTTTTTTGTCAGTCCAACTGTCTTTAATTCCATAAAAAAGCTCCTTTCTCCATAGGGAGCAATAAAATACTCTCCATGTGTTTTCATGGAGAGTATAGCGGGTAAATATCTATTTTTTATCTACAAGACAGGAGTTTTGAAGAAGGCGGAAACTTTTGCTCCCACTTCGGTATTTTCAATCCTCAGATAACCGTTATGGTGTTCACAAAGTAGCTTACAAATATATAACCCAAGTCCGAAATGCTCGGAATGGTTGCTTTCCCCTGTGAAGTACGGATTTGCGGCTTTTTGTAGGCTGTCTTTATCAAAACCATTCCCATCGTCCGATACGGAAAGCAGCAAACCGTTGTCATGCAAGGCGAAAGATATTGTTACCAAAGTACGGGCATACCGCACAGCATTAGAAATCAAGTTGTTGCATACCTGTGAGATAAATGCACTGTCAAGAGATAGCTGCAAAATAGGGATGTCATTTTGTAAAATCAACTCTTTTCCGTTTTTCGTACAAACGATTTTTGCGCTGTCATATAAAGAAGATACCAACGGTTGCAAGTCAATCAACTTGTAATCCGGCTGCGTATCTTCCATACGCCTAAGATTGCTCATACTGCTCACATAGTTTTCCATACGGGAAATATGCTTTCCCATTGTGGCGGCGGTTTCCCTCGTTTGGGAATTGTCGCTGGCTTGCAGCATTTCATTATAGCCTTTTAGTACCGTCAGAGGGGTACGCAAATCGTGAGCAAAAGCGGCGTTGAGTGCTTTTCTTTCTTCAACTTGCCGCCACATTTTAGAGAAATTATCCGCAAGGGTTGTCCGCATGATTTCAAAGGACGCGCAAAGCTGCCCCAATTCATCGTTGCTGTCATAGTCGATTGAAAAGTCCAAATCATTGTTCGCTATTTTTTCAGAAGCCGCCCGCAGTTCAGCAAGCGGTTTTTTCAGTTTATTTTTGTAAAACAATAGCGCAGCCGCTATGATACAGAATGCAGAATAAATAGGGGGTGTAACGGTTGGCAACAAATCTAATATAGCAAGCAATTGTTCGTCTTGTTCGTTCAAGACAGGCAGCTCCTTATAAATATAAGTTCCTTCTCCCAAACGTTCCCCCTGTTCATTCGTCAAGTAGTATTTTTCGCCAGTATTAGGGTACTTTTCATTGATTTTATCGGCGACAGTTTCACATACAGAAGCAGTCATAATTGATAGGGCAAGAGCGAACATAACAAAGAGAACAATATAGAGTACAAGACTTTTACGCAGAGATAAATTTTGTACGGGTCGCATTATTTTAACCATTTATATCCGCACCCCCAAACTGTTTCAATATATACCCGGTCTGTATATGCCGCAATCTTTGTTCGTATCCTGCGGATATGCTCTGCCACAACGCTGCTGTCGCCCTCGCTGTCATAACCCCAAATACGCTCATAAATCCGTTCTTTATCAAAGACCTGTCCCGGATTTTGAGAAAGCAGTTCCACAATATCAAATTCCTTTTTTGCAAGACCGACACGCTTATCGCCAAAGAACAAGCAACGTTCTGAATAGTCAATCGTCAAATCACCGGAAAACTTGACTTGTGCTTCAAAATTGTGTCGTGCTTCCCGGCGCAGATGAGCGCGCACCCGCGCTTCAAGTTCCATAAGTGAAAAGGGCTTCACAATGTAATCGTCGCCGCCAACAGCAAAGCCGTTTACCTTATCTGTATCTTCGATTCGGGCAGTCAGAAAAAGGATTGGGCAGGATATGTGATCGCGGATACGCTTGCAAACCTCTAACCCGTCTGTTCCGGGCATATTGATGTCAAGCAAAATAATATCCGGTTGTTTTTCCACTTGCTTTAGTGCTTCTGCACCATTGAAAGCGGGCAGGACACGAAAGCCCTTGCTTTCAAAAAAGCTGCCGAGCATAGAAACAATATCGCTTTCATCGTCAGCAATCAGTATCTTTGCATTCATTATGCTCACCTCCTAACAGCAAATATAGCAATCCTTTTTCAATTATTTATCTATTTTCCGAAAGTCTTTTGTACGAGCATCCATAGGCTTCTCCGCAGTTTTAGGGAGCAGCCAAACACCGGCCATTTTCACAGCGCCGAGGATACGCCCTCCGGCACAATAATAATTTACCCTACGAGGTGTCACGCCCCACTTTTCGGCAGCCTCTTTCAATGTCATATAGTCCATTTCGCACCTCCACAGAATACATTATAGTTCTCTACCTCGAATAATACAAGTTAGAGCCTACACGGATACGAAATAAAATACTACTTAATGTAAAATTTCATTACATTCTCATAATCCAACCCGAAATGTACAATGATATAGGGTGATATGAGAATGAACCAAGATGAAAGAAGGTTTGACTTTCACGGCCTCGGGGCAGCTCTCAAACGAGCCAGAGAAGAAAAGGGCTGGACACAAGCCTATGTTGCGGAATTAGTAGACCGTGACTCCCGTACCATTATGAATATTGAGAACAAAGGTCAATATCCCAGCTTCGACCTTTTTGTTAAACTCATTACTATGTTTGACGTTTCAGTTGACCAGTTTATTCATGCGGACGGAGGGGCAAGGTCAAGCTCTTGCAGAAAACACATTGATGTGCTGCTAAACTCCATGAATGAAAAAGAGCTTGTCGTGATAGAAGCCACAGCCGAGGGTATTAAGAAAGCCAGAGAAACGGAGGTTCCAGAATAAGGGCCTCTGTTTTTTTGCGTCATTTTAGGGGCTGTCGCTAAGTGGCAAGCAATGCCTCTGTGGCCACAAGTGGCACAAAGGCGGCTTGTTGGGGCTCGCCCCAAACCCGTATCTTCGGGCCAACATGGCCCGAAGTGTCAGCGTCGCTTTGCTCCTTGTTTTCATAACCTTAACGCTCCTTTTCCTGCTTTCTTCCCGGTTCGGTGTAGCCCATCAGAGTGTCAATGTTCGCTTTGATCGTGACGATCTCCTGCATATCCCGTCGTGCCTTTTGATATTCTCCATAGAGCTGTTTTTTCTTTGCTGTGAGCTTACGGCCTTCTTCCTTCAGCACATCCATTTTGGGGAGCTTCGCCCCGCCCAGCAGAGAGCGCATTTCCGCTTGTGCAGCCCGGTACAGTTCAAGGTCGGCCTCATGCTCCGCAAGGAATTTCCGGCTGTACTTCGTCGCCTTATACTGCTCAAAGACTGGACGGGTTTTGGCATACTGAACCGTTGCGGCCTTTAGCCCGGCATTGGTTTTCATGGCCTGCTCCGTCTGCTTGACCTGTTCGGAAATAACATGGAAACGGTCTGCCGCCTCGGTGGCTTTCTTCGCCAACTGCTCATAATCGGTCAGGTTATTGTCCTGTATATAGGCAAGAGCGGCGGCCATCTGCTTAATGTTAAATACCTTCGCCCAGCGTTCATATCCCGGCCCCTTACCGGCAGCCAGCTTTGCTTGAATATCCACCGCCAGACTGATTTTCCGCTCCGAGCGCCCGGGGCGTTTTTCTTTGCCCTCAATGGCGGACAGAACATCTTGCAAGTCGTAGCCGTCCCCCAGCGTGGAGGCACGCAGACGGGTGAAGCGTTCCTGTCCCTGCCCGGTCAGCCGGAAGCTGATACCGCCGCCCCGAACCGTCTTGACCTCATACCCGGCCCGCTTCATCAAATTGAGAAATTCGTCCAGATCAGCGGGGCGTTCCGCCAGCGCAGTATCAATAGCAAGGCGCAGTCGGTCCTGATAGGAAAGCGGCCCTTTCCGGTCTTTCTGCCACTCCCCATAGTTCCGATACTTGCTCTTGCTCCGGGGCTTCGGGTTCTCCACGATGGACAGCCCGTTTTCAAGGCACAGCCTGTCAGAGAGCCGCCGAAGGGCGAAGCTGGAGCCCCAAAAATTTCGGAATTTCCGGGTGCAGTCAAGGGTGGTGGAGTTGTAATAAATGTGACAATGGATGTGCTGCTTATCGGTGTGCGTGGTAACGATAAAAGCGTGCCGCCCCTTTGTCCAGCGCATAGCCAGCTCATAGCCGATACGGTTCGCCTCCTTCGGGGTGATCTCGCCCGGATAGAAGGATTGTCGTATCTGATAGCACAGCACATTATTTTCTTTCTTCTGTTCCCGGCCCGTCATAGCGGCATAGCTGGCCTTTGCCAAAAGGAACTCGTCCGCCACGGTGGCCGGATCACATTCATAAGCGGAGATATACTTTCCGCTTTCTGTTTTCTCCGGGTCCTTGCCATAGTCCAGACAATCCCGGATAGCCTCAGCAATCGTTTCGCCTTCGCCCGCATGGCGCTGTAACAAAGTTGTGGTAGCCAAAAATCATTCCTCCTTTCCATGAGAAAGGGGCGGCCCATTCAGACCGCCCCGACTTCGGGCCAGTATGGCCCGAGGCTGCTTAACTTGCCAGAAACCGGTACAGAGCGGATTTGCCTCCGTCCAGCGCCCAAAGAAGGGAGCCCGCCGCCGCTTGCAGTCCATACGGCGAAAGAAGGAAGGCAAGAAACAGAAATACAATCCCGCCTATGGGCGTCGGCGTGAAAAAGAGAGCGACACCCAGCACCGCCAGGATCACAGAGGCAATCGTCAGCAGGACGGCACAAATATCAAACAGGAACACCAGCAGAGCCGCCAGAAGGGACAACGCTAAAGCAAAGGGAGCAACCAATATTTTCAGCAGTATCTTCATCTTCAAAACCTCCTTTATCTATCCTTCCTACCTCTATTTTATCATGCCTGCCCGGGGACATAAATGTTGCGAAAGATTAGTAAATCCTGTCCCAAACCTTCGGGTCATACTGGCCCGAAGTGGTAAAAAAAGAGCAGGGCGGCAAGCCCCGCAACGGAAGCCTGCCGCCCTCGTCTTACTTTGCCACCAGCTCGGAGAGCTCCCGCAACACCTTTGACACCTCGCCCCACAGCTTTTCATAGTCCCGCTTCAATCCGTCGATTTCCTCCGGGTACACGCCATAGGTATGTGCGTGTATGGCAACCTGATTGAGATTGTTAGAACAGCGCCGTTGCAGAGAGATCAGCTCTTTTACGGGCGCAAGGTCGATGTGCAGGATATACCCGTTCAGAGCCATTTTCCGCACATAAGCCCCGGCGTTGGAAATGCCCGCCTCGGTCATCCGCTCATGGATGACCGCCAGCTCGTCCGGCGTTACCATAACGTGCAGATGGACATTCCGCTTGCGGTTCTCCATCAGCGTTCCAGCTCCCGGCCTTTCCGGCGCTCTTTGGGCTCTTTTACCTTGTCCAGCGGCTTTGCGTCCAGCTCCGGGGGCGTGGGTGGGATGGGCGTGTTGTTGGGTACGCCGTCGATCATGTTGCAGTTCTGCTCTGTGGAGAGCTCGGCGGTTTTCAGATAGTTGTCTTTTTCGTGCATGGCGATCCTCCTTTATCGTTCCTCATGGTTTTTATGGCTCCGCTTCTGGCCGGGTTCCTTCGGGGGTTCCTGCCCTCTGGTTTCATCTTTGAGCCGGGCAGTAATGGATGGGCGCACCCGGTCAGGATTGCCCGGTGCTGGTTTCAGCTCATAATCCTCCATCTGCTTTTCGGTCAGCGGCTTTGCGTAGGTCAGTTCGCCCCATGCCATCAGCCTGCCGTCTGCCACAGGACGCCGCCTGTCATCATCGTAGTTGACGATGGAAAGAGGCTGGTTATCCGGCGGCTTCGGGTAAGTTCCTATGTCCACGGGCCGCTGGGTGGAATAATAGCGGTAAACGCCCTCCGGTCCCAGCTCGGTATGCTTGACCGCCGCATGGTAAAACTGCTGATAGTCGTCCACCCGGCGGTCAAAGTCCCTCTGCGCCCACGCCTGACTGGTTCCATAGCGGCCCCAGTAGTAATCCCGATGGCCGTTTTCCCCCTCGGTAAACTGCCAGGTCACAAAGGGGCTCGGCGCTCCCGGATTATGCCCCAGCGCAAAGCCGTGTCCGGTTTCAAAGGTGGCAGCTTTCAAAATCACATATCCTTGTACTGTCTCCAAGAGATCCCTCCTTTCTGTGCCTCGGGCCAACATGACCCGAAGTGCTGGATGTTACGAAATAAGAGGGCAGACCGGGGAGGAATGTAATAAGATATTCCCACCCCGGAAACACCCTCAAAAAAGCCCGGAATGTCAAGCCTTTGGAGGCGGCAAATCGTAACAGCCGCCCGGCCTTTTCTCCCGCAGTTTCCTCATGCGTTCCCGGCTTTTCCGTCGGTTCCCTTCGGCCTTGCAGGCGTCGGAGCAGTAGGCTTGACGCCCCTCGGGCAAAAATGCCTTTCCGCAGACCGCACAGGCCCGCAGCTCCGGGGAGATGCCTTCCGTTGTCAGCGCCGCTTGAAGCTCCGGGTCAAGGGGCAGGACAGCCTCACGGAAGTAACGGCAGTACGCCCCTGTCCAGCACTTGTGCAGCATATAACAGGCACAGTCCAGAGGAAGGCACAGGCCGCTTTCCCTGTCATAGTTGGCACACATTCCCGTGACCAGAGAACGGATTTTCTTCTTCTCGTCACGGGTCAGCTCCCGGGCGTCCATTTAAGACTTCGGGCCACGATGGCCCGAAGGGCGGGGCTCCACGATCAGCGCCCGGAACTTCTTCCGGCACTGTTTTTTCTTTCCTTTGCACTCCTTGTAGTAACGGCATCCCTTACAAGGGTCGTCATTGTCCCAGCCGGGGTGCGGTACTTCCTTCATCATTCGTTCAAAAGGGCTGCTTGTAAAATTCATTCTCATTCCTCCGTATCTTCCTCCCACGGCGGGGTATCTTCGTCCTCGGGTTCCTCTGCGATCTCCTCCAGCTCCCCGTCCTCATATTCGCAGTAATCATCCTCCAAATCCGGGGCCTCATGCTTCGGCTTGTAAATCTTGAAATAGTAACCAATTCCACCGCCGGCCAGCACCACCGCACCGATCAAGAGCAGAGAGAGAAGGGGGCTGTCCTTTTTCTCCGGCTCGGGTTCCGGTACTTCCTCCACCGGTTCGGTGGGCTTTGGCTCTGGCTCCGGGGTCACTTCTTTGGGCGGTTCCTTACCCTGTTCGGCAAGAGGCAGAAGGTCGTCTGTGGTAACGGTATTGAGGAAATAGACGTTCTCGCTGGTTTTCTGTTTGTCGATCACCAGATAAAACACGCTCTCGTCTGCGGTGGTGATGGTGTAGAACTCCTTGCGACCGCTCGTCAGGTGATCAGCCAGCTGTTCCGCAAGGCCGAGGATGACAAGGTGTTCGGCGCGTTCTCCGGTCAGAAGGGCAAGCTCATCACCGGCATCGTGCAGCAGGACGTCAAGGACACATCCAACGTGCACGTGGCCGTCGGCGACGTCGAAGCCCTGCTGCCGCGCCGCGAGCAGGTGCCCGGCGAACGCTACCGTCATGGCGAACGTATCCGCGTGTACGTGGTGAACGTGGCCCGTGGTCTGAAGGGCCCGGAAATCGTGGTGTCCCGTTCCCATCCGGAGCTGGTCCGCCGCCTGTTCGAACGTGAGGTTCCGGAACTGGTTTCGGGAGCCGTGTCGATTATGGCCATCGCCCGCGAGGCGGGCGCCCGCACCAAGATCGCCGTCCGTGCCAACACCGAAGGCGTCAACCCGAAGGGCGCGCTGATCGGCCCCGGCGGAGCCCGAGTGCGCGCCGTCATGGAGAACCTCGGTCCTGAGAAAATCGATATCGTCGACTGGTCCGCGGATCCGGCGAAATTCGTCGCCGCGGCGCTGTCTCCGGCCGTCGCCACCGGTGTGCAGGTGATCAGCGAGAAGAACAAGACGGCCATCGCCTTCATCCACGATGACCAGCTGTCCCTGGCCATCGGCAAGGAAGGCCAGAACGCACGTCTTGCGGCCAAGCTGACCGGCTGGAAGATCGGCATCGAATCCGCTGAGGCGCATGCCAAGAAGATGGCCGAATCGGCGGACCATTCCGATGGGGAAACCGAGGAATAAACAACACTTCCGGTAGACAACAAGCCCGTGGACGTACAATCCACGGGCTTGAGTATGCTGGACTCGACAATCCAAAGCGTGACGGCCATGCCGTCATGCCCAGGGAAAAGACGAGGTATCACGAACATGGTTGCACGATGAGAAGGAACAAGCTCGCCGTGAATCAGTAGCGGTCGCGCCCGTATGCGCGCGGCCCAAGATAGGAGAATTGAGTGCCGAAAGCACGCGTATATGAACTTGCCAAGGAACTTGGCGTTGACAGCAAAACCGTTTTAAGCAAGCTTGAGGCGATGGGCGAATTCGTGAAGTCCGCATCGTCTACCGTTGAACCTCCCGTTGCACGCAAGCTGAGGAACGCATTCGCGTCCAGCGGACAGGGCAACGCATCTGATTCCAAGAAGCCGGGCCATACGGCCAAGAAGCCTGTCGAACCGGCATCTCATTCCATGCCAAAGCCGGCCGCTCCGTCAGCACCGAAGCCGGCTGCCCCCGCAGCGCCGAAGCCGCATCATGCCGCTTCCAAGTCCGATGCCCCGAAGCCGGGCCATCGCGCGCCGCGTCCAGGCGAATCCCGCCAGCATGGCAATCGTCCTAACGGCAACGCCCCGCGTCCGCAGGGTGGAGACCGCCGCCAGTCCGGTCGCCCGACGGCCGTTCCGGGAGCTCGCCCCCAGCATGGCAACGCTCCGCAGGGCGGCAACAACGCCAATGGCGCGAAGCCGCACACCCCGGGACCGCGCCCGGGCAACAATCCGTTCAGCCGCAAGCAGGGCATGCACACCCCGACTCCGGGTGATATTCCGCGTCCGCATCCGATGAACCGTCCGAGCGTCAACAATGGCGAAGGACGTCGTGGTGGCCGTCCGGGTCAGGGCGGTGGCCAGCGTGGCGGCTTCCGTGGTCGTCCGGGTCAGGGCGGCGCGAAGCCAGGCCAGTGGGGCCAGCATCGTCCGGGTCAGGGCGGTGGCCAGCGTCCCGCCGGCGGCGGCAATCGTTTCGGTGGCAATGGCGGCGGTTTCCAGGGCGGCAACAGCGCTCCGAGCAATGGTCCGGCACGTGGTGGCCGCGGCCGCGGCGGCGCTGCAGGCGCGTTCGGACGTCAGGGAGGCAAGTCCTCGAAGGCGCGTAAGAACCGTCTGGCGAAGCGTCAGGAATTCCAGGAGATGAAGGCTCCGGTCATCGGCGGCGTGCGCATTCCGACCGGCAACGGACAGGAAGTCCGTCTGCGTCAGGGTGCGTCCCTCGCCGATCTGGCCGAGAAGATCAACGTCAATCCGGCGGCGCTGGTCACCGTGCTGTTCCACCTTGGTGAAATGGCCACGGCCACCCAGTCCCTGGATGAGGCCACGTTCCAGATCCTCGGCGAGGAAATCGGCTGGAACATCAAGATCGTGTCCGCCGAAGAGGAAGACAAGGAGCTGCTGCAGCAGTTCGACATCAACCTGGACGAAGAGGAACTGCAGGAGGACGAGGATTTGAAGCCGCGTCCGCCGGTCGTCACCGTCATGGGCCATGTCGACCACGGTAAGACCCGACTGCTCGACACCATCCGCCGCACCAACGTCATCGAAGGCGAAGCCGGCGGCATCACCCAGCGCATCGGCGCATACCAGGTGACCGTCAACCTTGAGGGCGAGCCGCGCAAGATCACGTTCCTTGATACCCCGGGCCACGAAGCCTTCACCGCAATGCGTGCCCGTGGCGCCGAACTCACCGACGTCGCGATCCTCGTGGTCGCCGCCGACGACGGCGTCATGCCGCAGACCGTGGAAGCCATCAACCACGCCCAGGCCGCGCATGTGCCGATCGTGGTGGCCGTCAACAAGATCGATAAGCCGGGCGCCAACCCGGACAAGGTCCGCGGCCAGCTTACCGAATACGGTCTGGTTCCGGAAGAATACGGCGGCAACACCATGTTCGTCGACATCTCCGCGAAGCAGGGCACCAACGTCGACAAGCTGCTCGAAGCGGTGCTGCTCACCGCCGACGCCGAGCTCGACCTGCGCGCCAACCCGGATATGGACGCCCGTGGCGCCACCGTCGAAGCCCGACTTGACAAGGGCCGTGGCGCCGTGGCTACCGTGCTGGTGCAGTCCGGTACCCTCCACATCGGCGATGCCATCGTTGCCGGCACCTCCTACGGTCGTGTCCGCGCCATGCTCGACGAAAACGGCAACCACATGCAGGAAGCCGGTCCGTCCACCCCGGTGCAGGTGCTGGGTCTGACCTCCGTGCCGACCGCAGGCGACCTGTTCCTGGTGGCCTCCGACGACCGTACCGCACGTCAGATCGCCGAGAAGCGTCAGGCCACCGAGCGTGCGGCCCAGCTGGCCAAGCGCCGCAAGGTCGTTTCCCTCGAAAGCCTCAAGGAGCAGTTCGCCAAGTCCGAGGTGGATATGCTCAACATCGTCATCAAGGGCGATTCCTCCGGTTCCGTCGAGGCTCTGGAAGATTCCTTGATGAAGATCGAGGTGTCCGACGAGGTCGGCATCCAGGTGATCCACCGCGGCGTCGGCGCCATCACCCAGAACGACGTCAACCTGGCCACCGTCGACAAGGCCGTCATCATCGGCTTCAACGTCCGTCCGAACCGCCAGGTGGCGGATCTGGCCGAACGCGAAGGTGTGGAGATCAAGTACTACTCGATCATCTACAAGGCCATCGAGGACATCGAAGCATCCCTCAAGGGCATGCTCAAGCCGGAATACGAAGAGGTCGTCACCTCCCACTCCGAGATCCGCGAGATCTTCCGCTCCTCCAAGTTCGGCAACATCGCCGGCGTCATGGTTCAGGACGGCGAAGTCAAGCGTGGTACGAAGTGCCGTATCCTGCGCAACGGCATCGCCACCGTCAACGACCTCGAGATCTCCTCGCTGCGTCGTTTCAAGGACGACGTCAACTCCGTCAAGGAAGGCTACGAGGCTGGCATCAACCTCGGCACCTTCAACGACATCGAGATCGGCGATATCATCGAGACCTTCGAAATGCAGGAAATCGAGCGTAAGTAGCTGAGTGCTTCGAGCTTCGTATCGATAACCAGGTAAGGAACGCCCACAGCCGGTTCACGACTGCGGGCGTTCCGTGATACAACAAGAACTTTTCACCAAAAGGACAGCAATGGCAGGAACCAATCCCCGCGCCGCGCGCATCGCGGCGTTGATTCAGCGTGTGATCGCATCGTCCATGGAGGCGCAGCTGCACGACAAGCGACTGGCCAACGTGACCATCACCGAAGTGCGCGTCACCAACGATCTGCAGATCGCGAAAGTCTACTGGACCCAGCTCGGCCATGAAGGACACGAGCAGGGCGAACGCCGCCGCGCGCAGCAGGCCCTGAACCAGGCCAAAGGACGCCTGCGTTCCCTGGTAGGCACCAAGGCCGGACTGCGACTCACCCCGCAACTGGAATTCATCTTCGACGAAGTGCCGGGCGAGGCCCATGAGATCGAGGACATCCTCGCGCTCGCACACAAGCGCGACGAAGAACTCGCCAAGTCCCGCGCCAACGCGCAATACGCCGGCGACGCCGATCCGTACAAGCACGACGAGCCCGATGATGACGACTTCGACGATGATGACGATGTCGAGGTCGAGGATTGGGACGATGACGACGAAGCCTGACAACTCCGGTCTGCTGGTCATCGACAAGCCGCAGGGCGTCACCAGCCACGATGTGGTCGCGGCGGTGCGTGGCGCCCTGCACATGAAACGCGTCGGCCATGCCGGCACGCTCGACCCGATGGCCACCGGCGTGCTGGTGGTCGGCTTCGGCAACGCCACACGTCTGCTCAACTACATCGTCGACCACGACAAAACCTATCTGGCCACCATCAGACTCGGCCAGCGCACCACCACGGACGACGCCGACGGCGAACTGCTGCCGGAGGAGGGAACTATCGCCGAATTCCCTTCACGACAGACCGTTGAAGACGTCATCGCCCATCATTTCACCGGGCGCATCGAGCAGGTGCCGAACTCCTATTCAGCCATCAAAATCAACGGCCAGCGTGCCTATGATCTGGCCCGAGAAGGCAAGGATGTGGACCTCAAGGCCCGTCCGGTGACCATCTCGGAATTCAGTGTTTCGGCAGTGCGATACGGCTATGCTTCGACCACATGCGCGGGATCACCTCTTGCCGATGCCGTCGAAATCGCCCCGGAGGAATCCTGGCATGCCGAAACCGACGGGCAAAACGAACCGAACATGCAGCCAGTCATGGAACTCGACGTGACCGTGACCTGCTCGGCCGGCACCTACATCCGCGCACTCGGCCGCGATCTGGGCTCCGAACTCGGCCTCGGCGGCCATCTGACCATGCTGCGCCGCATCCGCGTCGGGCGTTTCTCGGTGGACATGCCGAACGTCATGACCGCCCATACGGAAGCTAAGACCTTCACCAACCGCGAAGGCATCGAAGTGACACGCAACCGTGCGGTGCTTGACGATGCCGAGCATGCCGTTGACCACGCACTCGACCTGGTCGCCAGCGCGGCCGCTTCCATGGACATGCTTCCCGTCACCGAACAGGAGGCGACGGATCTGCGGTTCGGCCGTAGAATCGCCCACGACATCCATACGACCATGGCCGCGTACGTTCCCGAAACCAACGATCTGGTGGCGATCGTGGAACGCGCCAAACGTGGCGAGACCAAGCCGGTCGCGGTCTTCAACTGAAACAATCAAGACCGGCCGGCACGCAATACGAACACGACAAACACACGGACAATACGCAAAGAAGGACACATGAAGACGATCACGCTTACCCCCGATGCCAGCGGCATGGTGGATTGGCCGACCCTGAGCAACGACAAGAAGTCCGTGGTGACCATCGGCTCATTCGACGGCATGCATCAGGGACATCAGGCGGTCATCCGCCGTGTGGCCGAACTCGCCGAACAGGAGCAGGCGTTCTCCGTGGTGGTGCTGTTCGACCCGCGTCCCGCGCTGGTGCACGCTTACGCCGCCAAACATGACGGTCAGGAACCGCCCGCAGGCACGCCTGACACGCAGGCGCTGACCAGTGTGGACGAACGGCTGCGCGCCATCGACGCCATCGGCGTGGACTACACGCTCATCGTGCGCTACACCATGGCATTCGCCGCGAAATCATACCGCTTCTTCCTTGGCCAGATGGTCGGCAAACTCGGCATGCGCACGCTGGTGCTCGGCTCCGACGCCGCCATGGGCGCGAACCGCGCCGGAAACGTGAAGGCCATTGAGAATCTGGCGCTCGCCACCGGCGTGTTCCAGCTGGAGGTCGTGGACGATTTCGGTCCGGGGCTGACCCGAGTGCCGGTCAATGCGAAGCCGGTGATGCCGTCCGAACCCGGCGAGCCTTCCGACCCTCTGGAGGGGGCTTCCAAGGCCGAACGACGCGCATGGAGCAAGAAGCATCAGGCCAAGGAAGTGCGCACGTGGAGCTCCACCAATGTGCGCTATCTGCTGAGCCAAGGCCGTATCAAGGACGCAGACGCGATACTCGGCCACGCGCATGCCGTGGAAGGCACCGTGGTGCATGGCGAGGAACGCGGCCGCACCATCGGATTCCCGACCGCCAATCTGAGTGAGAACGTCGCCGGATACCTGCCGGTGGACGGCGTGTACGCCGGCTGGCTGGTCGATTTGGGGGAGAAGTCCGCCGACGGTGGCGAAGAAGCCGGGGAGAAGCCGGCCGACGGCGTATCGCAGCAGTATGATGCTTCGTCCGTCAACGCGCGCGTGGCCATGCAGTCGCCACACCGCTGGCCGGCGGCCATCTCCATCGGCACCAAGCCGACGTTCAACGAGGACGGTGACGCCGAACGCGTGGTGGAAGCCTACGCCATCACCGATGATTGGTTGGACCTGTACGGCCATCAGGCGCGCGTGGAATTCGCTGGATTCCTGCGCCCGCAGATCAAATTCGATTCGGCCGACGATCTGGTGGTCGAGCTGAAACGCAACGTCGAGGAGACGAAGCGCCTCACCGCTTGAGACGGATCGGTTCGATTGATTTGATTGGTTCGATTGACGCGAATCATTGACGCCATCCGTGTTTTGTTACCCAAACGGGCTTTCCCGGGTTGCAAAATGCGGATGGCGATGCCGTTTGGGCATCGGCGACCTATCGCAGAATCGCGGCCAACGCGTCCTGCAACGTATCCGCCTGCACCACGCCCATTCCCGGCACGGCGACGTTCTTGCGCAGCGTCGGCACAACGGCGGTGGTGAAACCAAGACGCGCCGCCTCACGAAGCCGATATTCCAGTCTCGGCACCGGACGCACCTGTCCGGTCAACGAAATCTCGCCGATCGCGCACGTCGTGCGGGGAATCGGTTTCGATTTCGCAGCGCTCGCCAACGCGGCCACAATCGCCAGATCGCAACCCGGCTCACGCGCCTGACCGCCGGCGATTGTGGAAATGTACAGGTCGTTGGCCAGCAGATTGATGCCACCGTGACGATATAACACCGCCACCAGCATGGCGATACGGTTGGAGTCCACACCGTTCGCCGCACGACGTGGCGTCGGCAGCACCGACCTGGTGACCAGCGCCTGCACTTCAATCGGCAGACTGCGATGCCCATCCAACGTGAACGTCACGCACGTGCCATCCACCTGCGTCGCCGCAGAACCATTGCCGGTTGATAGGAACAGGCCGGACGGATCGGTCACCTCCTCAATGCCCTCGCCGCTCATATCGAAACAGCCGACCTCATCGGTCGGTCCGAAACGGTTCTTCACTGCACGCAGCATACGCAACGCGGTTTCGGCATCGCCTTCGAACTGACAGACCACATCCACCAGATGCTCCAACGTACGCGGACCTGCGATCGAACCATCCTTGGTGACATGACCCACCAAAAGCACTGGAATATCAAGGGTTTTGGCGGTGTCAATCAGCGCGCTCGCCACTTCGCGCACCTGCGTGGATCCGCCGGAGATGCCATCGACGTCCTGCGAGACGATGGTCTGCGCCGAATCGACGATGGCCAACGCCGGCTTGAACTGTTCGATAAGCCCCAACACCGTGGACAGATCCGTGGTGGAGGCGAGTAGTAGATTCGGCTCCATGGCGCCGATGCGCGACGCGCGCATGCGGACCTGCGCCTGCGATTCCTCGCCGGAAATATACAGTACGGTATTGCGCTCGGTGGCGAACGCCGTCAGCCTCGCCACATTGCCGGCGGTTTCCAGCAGCAATGTCGATTTGCCGATGCCCGGCTCTCCTGCGATCAGCGTGACCGATCCCGGCACGATGCCACCGCCGAGCACGCGGTCGAATTCCGAAAATCCTGTGGCGATTCTGGAGATGTTCTCCGTGCCTATGTCGGTGATCGGCCTCGCCGCGGACGATGCGACCGGATGCGATTGCGTGCGCGAGGTCCGTCCCGGAGCCGCGGTACGCGAGCCTGCCGCGGGACGGGCTTCATGGAATTCCTCAATGGTGCCCCATTGACCGCATTCGGGGCAGCGGCCGAGCCACTTCGGGCCGCTCCAGCCGCATTCGGAACAGAGGAATTGCGAGGACGTCTTTGCCATATCGCCGACAATACGGAGGTTTTGGGACAAGACGTTCGCGGGTGGCGTACTCGTTGCACAGACATTGCGCTGAAAACCGTTTCGGGAACTGGATTCCATGACTTTGAGGGGATGGTTGCGCGTCTTATGGCTGTGAAAGAATGACAAGCATGTCTGATACGCAGAATTCCTCTTCGCATGGCAAATTGATTGCCGCCGTCGTAGCAGCCGCGCTTGTGGTTGTGCTTGCTCTGATTTCCGCATTTGTGTGGCCTGGTTGGGCCTTGAACAAGAACGGACAGGCCGGACAGGCCGGTCAGACGAGCCAACAGGCTTCCACTTCGAACGGTACGGACGGCGACAAGACGGAGCCCACCAAACCGTCGATCGATGCCGTGGCATTGCCCGACGGGGCCAGCGAGCTGCTCAAGGCCATGCCGGATTCCGTATTGAATTACGCGCGTACCAAGGCTGACGCCAGCACGACGTGGTCCAGCACCTCTCCCGTCGAGGAATACGCGTTGACGTATTCCACCGGCAAGAAAGGACAGGACGTCACGCTGGAAGTGGGCCAGTGGAACGACGGCGACAAGGCGAAATCCCAGTACGACACGCTGGCTGAAGCCATGACCGGCAAGGAGCTGGGAAGCGGCAACGTGAAGGTCTCCGGCAAGACGACCGGCGCCTACAGCGCCAAAGCCGATCCGGACGACGATACCAAGGCCGTTGCCGTGTGGCGCAACGATACGGTGGTTTTCTATGCCACCGGCGCGAAGAACGACATCCAGCGTTTCTACCAGCAGTTCCCCCTGTAACGTCGACGGAATCGTCTCGATGGCGAATCGCGGCCGGCTGATGGAATATCACGCGGAAAACGAAACGTGATTTTCCACCATATGAATGCCTGCGCGCGTATTCGTCCCCGAAGCAGTGTAGTATTGGGCAAGTTGCAAACTTTTACCCTTTGAGTTTAAGGAACGGAGGCTGAGATGGGCTCGGTCAGCAAGAAGCGCCGCAAGCGCATGAGCAAGAAGAAGCATCGTAAACTGCTTCGTAAGACTCGCCACCAGCGCAAGTAGTCTTCAGGCGCGTGTGAAGCGTCCGCTCAAACAAAATCCCGCGATTC
>OJNN01000444.1_pt1 | contig 17736 bp, 18 predicted proteins | sample 1597851 | NCBI WGS metagenome assembly OJNN01 (sample SAMN01915222, study PRJEB22387) | human gut metagenome | isolation source: stool | host: Homo sapiens | place: USA | reverse complement strand
GTGCTCTTCCGATCTAGTTGATGTCGGTTGACAGTGAAAATTCCAAATATTACAATGAGAGAAAAACAGATTACATTTCTCAGCTTGACAGCCTTGATAAGAAATTTACAGAAACTGCAAATAATAAAAAGCGTGATACGCTTGTTTTCGGCGACAGATTTCCGTTTCTCTATTTTGTAAGCGACTACAATCTTGGATATGAATGTGCTTTTCCCGGATGCAGTCATGAAACCGAGCCGAGTACGGCGGTTGTTTCTCACTTGATTGATTTTACAAGAGAACACGATATACCCGTTGTATTCTATCTTGAACTTTCAAGCGGCAAAATTGCGCAGATTATTTCAGAAGATTCTTCCGCAAAGACGATGCAGTTTTCTTCGTGTCATAATGTTACAAAAGAAGATTTTGAAAACGGTGCAACATATGTTTCTGTTATGGAACAAAATCTTGAAGCACTAAAGGAGGCGTTATACTGATGTCACTTATTAAAATAGAAAATGCCTCACTCGGTTACGAGGGCAAAACTGTTGTCAATGATATTTCGGTTGATATAAAAGAAAAGGACTATATCTGCATAGTCGGCGAAAACGGTTCGGGCAAAACTACTCTTATGAAAGCCCTTCTCGGACTTTTAAAGCCTTTGAGCGGTTCAATTGCCTACGGCGACGGACTGAGGCAGAATGAAATCGGTTACCTTCCGCAGTCAAGCGATATTCAGCGTGATTTTCCTGCTTCTGTCAGCGAGGTTGTGCTTTCGGGCTGTCTTAACAAAAAACACACCTTTTTCTATTCTAAAGAGCAGAAAAAAACTGCCGCCGAGAATATGAAGCTCACGGGTATTTATGATTTACGCAAAAAGTGTTTCAGAGAACTTTCCGGAGGTCAGCGGCAGCGTGTTATGCTTGCAAGGGCTTTATGCGCAACCCACAAGTTGCTTATTCTCGATGAGCCGGTGACGGGACTTGATCCGATGGCAATGGCTGATATGTATGCTCTCATCAAAAAACTGAATGAAAGCGGAATCACGATTATTATGGTTTCTCATGATGTAAATTCAGCGGTGAGCAATGCCTCAAAAATTCTGCACCTTGCAAAGAATTGGTATTTTTACGGTACTGCACATCAGTATCTGCATTCGGATGCCGGCAAACGCTTTATTCTCAGCGATTGTCCGTGTGATGAATGTCAGCACAGAGTTCACGGGGGTGCAAAAAATGTTTGATATGATTATCGAAATGTTTTCATACAATTTTATTGTCAGGGCATTTATTGTCGGCATACTTGTTTCTTTGTGTGCGGCTCTGCTCGGTGTTACGCTTGTTCTCAAACGCTATTCAATGATTGGTGACGGGCTTTCTCATGTGGGCTTCGGTGCGCTTGCAGTTGCAGCGGCTCTCAACCTTGCACCGCTTGAAGTTGCCGTTCCTGTAATCATTATTGCGGCATTTTTACTTTTAAGACTTTCCGAAAACAGCAAAATCAACGGCGATGCGGCAATCGCTATAATTTCAAGTACGGCGCTTGCGATAGGTGTTGTCTTTGTCAGCGTATCGGGTGTGAATACAGACCTCAATTCGTATTTATTCGGCAGTATTCTTGCCACAACAACAGCCGATGCTATTATGTGCGGAATCCTTGCACTTGTTGTAATCGTAATATTCATTTTGTTCTATAACAAGATTTTTGCCGTAACCTTTGATGAAACATTTTCAAGGGCAACAGGTCTGAAAACAGGTGTTTATAACACGGTAATTGCACTCCTTACGGCTCTCACAATCGTAATCGGTATGAGAATTATGGGTACTCTGCTTATTTCCGCACTTATAATTTTTCCCGCGCTTTCTTCAATGAGGGTCTGCAAAAAATTCAAGTCGGTAATTCTCTGCTCAGGTGTGCTTTCGCTCTGCTGTTTCTTTGTCGGTATGTGTGCGTCATATTTCTGTGACACACCGACAGGCGCAAGCGTAGTAATAGTCAATGCCGCTGTTTTTCTTATATTCTGGCTGATTGAATTTATCAATTCCAAAATTAAAAAGAATAATTCTGTGTAAGAATTACAAAATATTTTCAACTAACGGAAACTCGCTTTCTTTAATGGAGGCGAGTTCTTTTTTTGCCTGAATGCTTTCGGCAAAGTACATATCACGGTTCTGTTTTTGTGCAAATGCGGTCATCCTCGAAATGCTTATTCCTATTGCGTCAACATAATCGTGTATGAGCAAGGTATCAATAAATTTTGCACTGTCATACCACTCTTCTTCTGTTTCTTTGCAAATTTTGAGAGCGTCGTCAAATTCGAGCCGACTCATCAGTCTGTCGGCGTGTTCGATTTTTGCAATGAACGAATCCGTCTTGCCCGAAATAAATCCTGTTTCAACCGAGGCAAAGCAGAGTGCCGCCAGAACAAGCGAAAGTGCAATGTAAATTCTTTTCATAATGTCATTCCTTTTTTATAATATTGTAATTTCCGAGTGCGTCAAGTGTCATCAGAAAAACATTGTTTTGCTTAATATTTTTCTTTTCGAGAATTTTCTTGACATAATCCTTTTCTTTTTCACACAGATTAAGAGAATTTTGAAGGATTTTACCGTTGCTGACAACAACCGTTTCAATTTTGTTGTCCTTGATTTTTAACCCGAAATCCTCGGCAGAAGGCTTTCTCTTCTCAGGCTTTTCAAGAACGCTTACTTCACCGTTGGTTTCAACAATGCAGTACTGAACATCTTCAATCGAAAAAATACCCTGTTGTCTTAGCTGAACGCTCAAATCTTCTGTTGTAAGCCGTAGCTTTTTCATTGCAGATTGCAGAATTTTTCCGTCTTTAATTACAATAACGGGCTTTCCGCACACAAGACTGCGGAAACCGCTCCACTTCATCATAATCACGCTTGCTGTAATTTCAAGAGCAACTAATATTGCAACCGGGATAACTCCGCTCAATAACGGTTGAGATGTGTTCTGCATAGGAATTGACGCAATATCCGATACTATCATCGTTATAACAAGCTCACTCGGCTGCATATCGCTTATTTGTCGCTTTCCCATAAGTCTGACTGCCAAAATAACAAAGGCATAGAGCAAAATTGTTCTGATTATTGAAATTATCATAACATCACCGTTACTAATATTTGCATAATTTGAGCCGATATACCGCAAAATAAAAAGCAGATATATTAAGACGGTGATTAAATGTATAATTCGTTAAAAGAAAATATTTCAACTTTGAAGAAAATGTTCAAAAATTCGGCAGACTTTACGGTTCGTGAAATGAATCTAAAGGGACAATGCAGTATAAAATCCGCAATAATCACAATTGAGGGGATGTGCGGAAAAGATACGCTTGCATTGTCGCTGATCAATCCTCTGCTTGATTATTATTTTGAATGTCAAAATCCCGATGAAATTTTTGATACAATCAAAAATACCGTGCTGACATCAAGCGAGATTGTCGAGTTTACGACAATTGACGAGGCAATCAGCTTTTCAACCTCAGGCTTTGCTCTGCTTGTTGTTGACGGTTGCAGTCGTATGCTTGCAATCGGAGCACAGGGCTTTTCGTTCAGAAGTGTTTCCGAACCTGAAAGTGAGGTGGTTCAGAGAGGCTGCCGAGAGGGTTTTACCGAGCCGCTGAGAATCAATATGACTTTAATAAGACGAAGAATCAAAAGTCCCGACCTTGTTTTTGAAACCGTAACAAGCGGATACAGTTCAAATACGCAGATGATGATTTGTTACCTTCAAAACAGCGTGTCAAAGCAAATCCTTAAAGCAATCAGAGAACGGCTTGAAAACTGCAATCTTAAAATGATTCTTGCGTCGGGATATTTAAGCGAATATCTTGAAGATAACAGTTCAAATTCACTTTTTTCGGGGGTAGGAATTTCCGAAAGACCCGATACGGTTTGCGGAAAGCTATCGGAGGGGAGAGTGGCAATTCTGATTGATGGAACACCGTCGGTAATAATAATTCCTCATCTTTTTGTTGAAGAATTTCAGAGTGTTGACGATTACTCAAACCGTCCGTATTATGCGGCATTTATACGGATTTTAAAGTATATTTCATTCTTTATAGCTGTATTTTTACCGGGAATATACACCGCTTTTGCACAGTTCCATCCAGAATATTTTCCGACGGGTCTGCTCGTGAAAACCTCCGATTCATTATCTCAGACTCCATTGCCCGTAACACTTGAAGTTATTCTCATAACCTTTATCTATGAGGTTATGAGAGAGGCGGGACTGCGTATTCCGAAGCCGCTCGGACACGCTGTCAGTATTGTCGGAGCGCTTGTAATCGGCGAAAGTGCCGTCAGTGCAGGTATAATCAGCTCGTCAACCCTTATGGTCGTAGCAACTGCGGCAATTTGCAGTTATGTTACATCCGCACTCTATCCGCCTATTATGGTGCTGAGATTTTTCTGCGTTATCGCAGGCGGAATGTTCGGCTTGTGGGGAATAGTTCTGCTCACCTGCGGAGTACTTGTCAATATGTGCTCAAAAACCTCGGTCGGTGTGCCGTATATGTCATCGCTTGCTCCGTTTTCATGGAGAAGTATGCGTGATGTCTTTGTCAGAGCAGATTGGAAAAGTCTTTCAAAGCGCACAATCAAGGTTCAGAAATTTCCCGAAACGGAGGAGATATAATGCAGTCTAATATAACTTTTCCGTCAAAAAGACTTATGCTTTCATTGTTTGTGTGTTCGGCACTTCCGATATTGTTAATGGGGCGGAGCTTTTTGCAGAGCAACAATATTTTTTCAAGTCTTGCGTCAATCGGATTCGGAATATTTTTCACGCTGTTGTGCTTTGTTCCTTTTTATTCGATAAAGCACAGAACAAGACTTGATTTCTCAGCCTTTGCAAAAAACACATCGCAAACGGGCTTTTTCTTTGTTTCTTCATATTATTGTATGTATTTCACAGTGATAACCGTTTCTTTTCTGATTAGATTCTGCGATATGTTTGTTTCGGGAGTTAATCCCGATGTCGACACAAAGGTGATTGCCTTTCTGATACTTTGCATTTGTGTTTACGGTGCGTCAAAGGGGATAAATCCGCTTTCAAGAGTCAGCATTTTTGTGTTTGCATTTCTGATAATTGCCTTTGCAGTGATATTTTTCGGCAATATAAAATCTTTTGAATTTGCACCGAACAGCACCTTTGTTACACCCGATTTTTCAAATATTCGGAGCAATGTTGCAGACTGTTTAATCTTTGCGTTTCTGCCTGTTATTTTTGGATTCAATTCCACAAGCACAAAAAATCTTTCGGTAAATCAGCCGATAATTATGACGCTTACGATATTTGGCACATTGGCATTAACCTTGTTTTTCACCGATTTTGTAACGGGTGCATATTCTGCACAGCAACCGTTTTCTGTTCAGCTATTGTCAAAAACCGCATATTTCGGTGATATGAAAGGCTTTGACAGCTTTTATCTTGCCGCTGTAACAGCTTGTGTATTTGTTTTTGTAACAGCGGTTCTCATCAGCGTTTCAAACTGCATTGTAAATACATCTTCAAAAAGAACGCTTGTTTTTGTTTCGATAATAGCTTTTATAATGTTTGTTTTGTTTGTTTGTGCCGACAGTAATAATTCAGTAAAAGAATTATTACTTAATAATATTTTTCTGTCTGTGCTCAATTTTATTTCCGCACTTCTGATTCCGGCAATCTGTCTTTTTGCGTATAGGAGAAAGCTGTATGATTAAAAAAATATTTTTACTGCCGATTTTGGCGGTTGTTCTGATTTTAGGCGGCTGTACAAATTCAAACCGAATTGACACCTCATCACTGGTACAGACTGTTACCGCTGAAAATAAATCCGGCAAAACCGTATATAATTTCTATCTGCTGAAGAACTGCGAAGATGTGCAAGGTGTATCGGTTGAGGCTGACAGCCTTGAAAAAGCGGTAATATCCGCAAAGAAAGCTTATATCCCGATGCTTACGCTTTCCAAACTTGAATTGTATCTTATCGACTCAAATCTCGGAGAAAAAAATCTCAAAACAGATATAAATTATATTTCAAAAGCAAGCAAAATTTCACCTTTAACCTATGCAGCCTTTTCGGATACAAAAACATTGCAACTTTTTTCAAAAGATAAAGAGGCATTAAGGAAAGTAAAAGAACACATTGTTCATTTAAAGAATAATAAAAAAGAGCTTTCGGTGACATCTTTATCCATATTTAATAATTTTAAGGGTAAAAATAACGGCTATTTGAGGATTTGTTATATTAGTTCCGAAAAAGAATTAAAAGCAGACATTGTTAAAATAGTAACATAAAAATGAGAAAATTTTATTTAAAATTGAAAAATAATTCACAAAAAGACTTTATCAAGACGGCGTTATGGTGTATAATAGCAATAAGTATATAATACTTATTGCGAATGTTCGCCGATTTTGAGGCAGGAACATTGCACCGCTTTAATAAGGGTAATAAATATTTAGGATAGGACGATGATTTATGTCTGTTGAATTTTCTGTTCCGCTGTCGCAAATTGCAGAAGCATTGAACCTCACCGAAGTTTATGTCGCTGAAAATTACAAGGAAACTAACATATCGACTGTTGAAATCAACAGACCGGGACTTGAGCTTACGGGTTATCTTGAATTCTTTGACAACAAGCGAATTCAAGTTCTCGGTAATACAGAGTTCTCATATCTCGGCAGATACGGTCCGGAGGCTCAGAAAATGGTTATTGACTCCATTTTCAGCTTTGGACCGCCTGCAGTTATAATCTGCCGCGACATTGAACCTTCAAACGCAATTCTTGAGAGTGCAAAACTGCACAAGGTGTCAATTTTCAGCACTCCGCAGAGTACATCGGATCTCACTGCGTCACTTGTACAGTACCTTAACAAAGAGCTTGCTCCGAGAATCACCCGTCACGGCGTTCTTGTTGAAGTGTACGGCGAAGGCTGTCTGCTTACGGGTGACAGCGGTGTCGGTAAAAGTGAAACCGCAATTGAGCTTATCAAGCGTGGTCACCGCCTTGTTGCCGATGATGCCGTTGAAATCAGAAGAACTTCTCTGACCACTCTCTACGGTCAGTCTCCCGAAAATATCCGTCACTTTATTGAGCTTCGGGGTATCGGAATTATCAACGCCAGAAAGCTTTTCGGTATGGGCGCAATCAAACTGCAGGAAAAGATTGATATGGTAATCAACCTTGAGCAATGGGACAGCTCAAAGGTTTATGACAGAATGGGGCTTGACAACGAGTATATGAAGATTCTCGGCATAGAAGTGCCTACTCTTACAATTCCCGTAAAGCCCGGCCGTAACCTTGCTGTAATCATAGAGGTTGCCGCCATGAATAACAGACAGAAGAAAATGGGCTACAATGCAGCAAGAGAACTTCTCAAAAATCTCGGAATGGCTGTTGAGGATCTTCCGCCGTCACCAAAGGTTATTGTTGATACATGGGAGTAACTGTATCGGATTTTTTATACATTTTAAATGTGCGGAACAGAAATTACATATCATAAACTGACAACGGAGGGTAATTTAATGGATACTACCGATATTATATATAATTATGCTCAAAAGCTTGACTGTGATGCAAGACGGTTTGAACCGATGAGCAGACACACTTCATTTAAAATCGGCGGAAAAGCGGATGTTTACATAAAGGTAACGAATCTTTCTCAGCTGATGAAAATTTTAAAGGAATGCGATGCCTGTAAGGAGAAGTATATTCTTCTCGGCAACGGCAGTAATGTTCTTGTTCCCGATGAGGGAATCCACGGCACTGTTCTCCGTCTTGACGGTGATTTCAGAAACATTTCATTGATTGACGACACAACAATCTATTGCGGAGCCGGTGCGGCTTTGGGAAGTCTTTGTAAGTTTGCCCAAAAATGCGGACTTTCGGGACTTGAATTTGCATGGGGAATTCCGGGAACAGTCGGCGGTGCTGTGTTTATGAACGCAGGCGCATATGGCGGTGAAATGAAAGATGTTGTTTACAGCGTTTCTCATATTACAAACAGCGGTGACATCGGCAGAATAGAAGCGGAGAATCTTGAGTTTGGATACAGAACAAGCGTTTACCGCAAAAACGGCTGCATAATTACAGGCGCTGTTTTCAAACTCAAAAAAGATGATCCCGAAGAAATTCAGAACAGAATGAACGACTATATGAACCGCCGTTCGGCAAAACAGCCGCTTGAATATCCCAGCGCCGGCAGTGTGTTCAAAAGACCTGAGGGTGCATTTGCAGGTGCGCTCATTGAGCAATGCGGACTCAAGGGCAAAACAGTCGGCGGTGCTCAGGTCAGCGAAAAACACGCAGGCTTTATTATTAACAAATCGAAGGCTACGGCAAATGATGTAAAACAGCTTGTGTCTGAAATTCAGAAAACTGTTGAAGATGAAACAGGCTACAAGCTTGAGTGCGAACTTATTTTTCTTTAATCAAAAGGTGTAATTTTATGGAATTTGTAATCATTACAGGAATGTCGGGTGCAGGCAAAACAGGTGCTTTGCATGTGCTTGAAGACATCGGCTACTACTGCGTTGACAATCTACCGTCAAGCTTGCTGTCAACACTCTACGATCTTTGCCTTAAATCTGAAGATGATTCAATGAAAAGAGTTGCAGTGGTTGTTGATGTAAGAGGCAACGAAAAATTTGAGGAAATGTGTTCTCAGATTGAACGCTTTAAAAGACGCTATGAAAATGTAAAAGTATTGTTCTTTGACGCAACGACCGACAGACTTGTTGTCCGCTACAAGGAAACAAGAAGAAGACATCCGCTTTCGGAAAAACTCAAGGACGGTTCTGTGCTGTCTGCAGTTGAGCTTGAAAGGGAGCTTCTTTTGCCTGTTAAGAGAGTTGCCGATTACAATATTGACACTACATATATGTCAAACAAACAGCTGCGTGAGCGAATTATGTCAATGTTTATGGAGGACACCTCGCAAGGCATTACGCTTACATTTATGTCATTCGGCTTTAAATACGGAATCCCGCTTGAAGCTGACCTTATTATGGATGTTCGCTGTCTGCCTAATCCTTTTTATATTCCGGAGCTTAAACACCTTACAGGGCTTGACAAAAAGGTGCGCGACTATGTTCTTGAAAGCGATGAAACAAGCGAATTTTTAAAGCGACTTTTGAGTATGCTCGATTTTTCGGTTCCGCTTTATCTCAAAGAGGGCAAAAGCGAGCTTGTTGTCGGCATCGGCTGTACAGGCGGTAAACACAGAAGCGTTACAATTGCCATGCAGCTTAACGCTCACTTTCATGAGAAAGGCTATAAGTGCGTTATTCAGCACAGAGATATTGACAGGTAAGGTGCAGAGATGTCATTTTCCTCGGATGTAAAAAAAGAAATTTGTTCGGTTGAACAGTTTGACCGTGAAGCTCTCAAAGCAGAGCTTTACGGAATGCTTTTATTCAGCAGAAATTTTTCTCCGAACAAAATAACCTTCACAACAGAAAGCAATTATGCGGGAAACCGCCTTATATTTCTTTTACAGAATTTATATATGCCGATAATCGAAAAACAATCGGCGTTGAGAACAAAATCAAGCGACAGCCGCCTTTATAAAATAATCGTGATTGACGAAAACGATTGCAAGCGTATTTTTGAGGATTTCGGACATATTTACGGTCAGGTTACTCTGCGCGTAAACAGGGCAAATCTTTCAAGCGAAGAGCTTACACAATCATTTTTGAGAGGTGTTTTTCTAAGCTGCGGCTCAATATCCGATCCGATGAAAAGCTATCACCTCGAATTTTGTGTTCCTCACAAAAACCTTTCTCAGGATTTGTGCAAGGTGCTTTCCGAAATAACCGAATGTACTCTCGCTCCGAAAACAGTTGTTCGCAGCGGCAGTTATATCGTTTATTTCAAAGAAAGTGAGCAGATTTGCGATTTGCTCACCTACATAGGCGCTCCGATAAGAGCAATGGAGATTATGGGGACAAAGGCGATAAAACAGGTTCGAAACAATGTAAACCGCAGAATCAACGGTGAGGTGGCAAACATCGGAAAAATCGCAACGGCGTCGGCAAAACAGCTTGATGCAATCGAGCATATCAAGAGGACGGTCGGAATTGATTCTCTGCCGGAAGATTTGCGGGAAATTGCATATTTAAGGCTTGAAAATCCCGATATGTCACTTCGTGACTTGGGACAGAATCTTTCAACCCCAATCAGCCGAAGCGGTGCAAATCACCGTATGAAAAGACTGCTTGAATATGCAGGTACAGAGGTAAAAACTAATGGAAAATAAAAATATAACTTTTGAACAGGCAAATGAACTGCTTGAAAAATCAGTTTCAAAAATGGAAAGCGGAGAGCTTACTCTTGAACAGACAATGGAGGAGTATGCAAAAGCGTGTGAGCTTCTTGCTTTTTGTATGAAACAGCTTGAGCAATGCAAGGGTAAGATTATTGATATAAATGAAAAAATTTCAAAGCTTTCAAAGGGTGATGACAATGAGTAAGGATTATGCAAAGATAACCGAAAATGCTTTAACAAACTATCTTCCGAGTGCGGATTGCCGTGAAAAAAAGCTGATTGAAGCAATGGCTTACAGCCTTGAGGCAGGCGGAAAGCGTGTCCGTCCGTATCTTGTGTTTTCGTTTAACAGTCTTTGCGGCGGAAGTGAAGAGTCTGCAGCGGCATTTGCCTGTGCGGTTGAAATGATTCACACATATTCTCTCATTCACGATGATTTGCCGTGTATGGATAATGATGACCTTAGAAGAGGCAAGCCGTCAAATCATAAGGTTTTCGGTGAGAATATAGCTTTGCTTGCCGGCGACGCACTTTTAACGCTTGCCTTTGAAACCCTTACAAATGAAAAGACAGTAAAAATTTGCGGAACTCCTGCTTGTTGCAGAGGTGTTTCCGTGCTTTCAAAATATGCCGGTGCGGTTGGTATGATTGGCGGTCAGGTTATTGACCTTATGAGTGAAAATACGAACGCTCCGATTGAAGTTCTCCGTGAAATGGACTACAAAAAAACAGCCTGTCTTATCAAAGCAGCTTGTGAACTGGGCTGTATAAGCGCAGGTGCAAACGATAAGCAAATTAAAGCCGCCTCTGAATTTGGCGAATGCATCGGCATTGCGTTCCAAATTCAGGACGATATACTTGATGTAACCTCCTCCGATGAGGAACTCGGCAAGCCCGTTGGCAGTGACGCAGAAAACAGCAAGTCAACCTATGTTTCACTTCTCGGAATTGAAAAGTGCAGAGAACTTGTTGATGAACTTACCAAAAAGGCCGTCAATGCGCTGCAGGGCTTTGACGGTGATACAACAGAGCTTGAAGATTTTGCATATAAACTTGCAAAAAGAAATAAATAACTCTGTTAAGTAATTTTGATTATACGGATAGGAAATAAATTATGGGTGAGTATGAACTGCTTTCTAAAATTAAATCACCGCATGATGTCAAAAAGCTTAACGGCGAACAGCTTGAAAACTTGTGTACCGAAATAAGAGAGAAGCTTGTTGAAACTGTATCTGTAAACGGCGGACACCTTTCGCCTAACCTTGGCGTTGTTGAGCTTACGGTTGCTCTTGAGCGAAGCTTTAACTTTCCGAAAGACAGCATTGTATGGGATGTCGGACATCAGGCATATACCCACAAGCTGTTGACGGGACGCTATGAGCAGTTTGACACAATCCGCAAAAAAGGCGGAATTTCAGGCTTTCCGAAGCGTGCAGAGAGCAAATACGACGATTTTAACACCGGTCACAGCAGTACCTCGATATCAGCCGCATACGGAATTGCAAGAGCAAAACACCTTATGGGCGACCAAAGCTACACAGTTGCCGTAATCGGTGACGGTTCATTTACGGGTGGACTTGCTTTTGAGGGAATGAACAACTCAGGCAGATTCAACAAGAACTTTATTGTTGTTCTCAATGATAACAAAATGTCCATTTCACCGAATGTAGGCGCATTGTCTCGCTACCTCACAACGGTAAGAATTCAGCCGTGGTATATGCGAGTCAAGAAAATTACGGAAAAAATTCTTTCACACATTCCGCTTATCGGAAAACCGCTTAAAAGATTTTTGCAGGGAGGAAAATCAAAACTTAAAAATCTTGTGTACAAAAACACTCTTTTTGACTGCTTCGGTTTTACCTATCTCGGACCTATTGACGGTCATAACATTGATGAGCTTGAAAATGCATTTGAGTGTGCCAAAAAGGTGAACTCTCCCGTTCTTGTTCATGTTGTCACCAAAAAAGGAAAAGGTTATCAGCCTGCCGAGGACAATCCGGGCGGATTTCACGGAATCGGTCAGTTTGATATTGATTCCGGCGAGCCTCTTTCAAGCCACAGGGGGTTTTCGGCTGAGTTCGGAAAGACTATGTGTGAGCTTGCCGAAGACGATAAAAAGATTTGTGCAATCACAGCCGCAATGTCGGGAGGTACGGGACTTACCGAATTTTCAAAGCTTTATAAAGAAAGATTTTTTGATGTAGGTATTGCAGAAGAGCACGCAGTAACCTTTGGATGCGGACTTGCCGCAAAAGGTATGCGTCCTGTTTTTGCTGTGTATTCAACATTTTTGCAGAGAGCCTATGATCAGCTTTTGCACGATGCGGCTCTCGGAAAACTTCACCTTGTAATCGGTGTTGACCGTTCGGGAATTGTAGGCGATGACGGTGAAACTCATCAGGGTGTGTTTGATGTTTCAATACTCAACACCATTCCGAACACAACAATTTTTTCTCCGGCATATTTTGACGGTATGAGAAAATCTCTTTCAACCGCAATCTACATTTGCGACAGCCTTGCCGTTGTGCGTTATCCTCGCGGCGGAGAGCTTTACAGACCTGATGATTTCGGTGAAGAAAATCTTTCTTACGATGTTTACGGAAATCCGAATTGTAAAAATCTTCTCATAACCTACGGCAGACTTTTCTCTTACGCCTGCAAGGCTAAAGAAACTCTTGCAAAACAGGGTATTGAGATTTGTATATTAAAACTTTGCAGAATTAAACCGATTGATGAAAATGCCGTTGATTTTGCGGCTGCTTTTGAAAATGTGTGGTTCTTTGAAGAGGGAATCAAAAACGGAGGCATTGCAAGAAACTTCTCCGATTTACTCTGTTGCACTTCATTCTGCGGAGATTATCACATAAAGGCTATAAATGACAAATTTGTTAAGCAGATGTCAGTAAGTGAGGCTCTTCATGAGCTTAAGCTTGACAATGACGGAATGGTAAATACCATTACCAAAAATTTAAAGGAAAAGAATTAGGATGAAAAAAAGACTTGATATTCTTGTATATGAAAAAGGCTTTACCGACAGCCGTGAAAAGGCTAAGGCGATTATAATGTCGGGGCAGGTTTATGTTGACAATCAGAAAGCCGATAAGTGCGGAACTTCTTATGATGAAAATGTTAAAATTGAAGTAAGGGGCAACACACAGAAATATGTCAGCCGTGGCGGTTTAAAGCTTGAAAAGGCCATAGACAATTTTGACTTTGATTTAAAAGATAAGATAACAATGGATATCGGTGCGTCAACTGGCGGCTTTACCGACTGTATGCTACAAAACGGAGCAAAAAAGGTGTATTCAATTGATGTCGGTTACGGTCAGCTTGCCTGGAAGCTTCGCAACGATCCCCGTGTTGTCAACCTTGAACGCACCAATATGAGAAAGGTTACAAGGGAGCAGGTTCCCGATGAAATTGATTTTTTCTCGGTTGATGTTTCGTTCATTTCATTAAAGCTGATTCTGCCTGTTGCAAGACAGCTTATGAGCGAAAACGCACAGGCGGTCTGCCTAATCAAACCGCAGTTTGAGGCAGGCAGGGAAAAGGTGGGCAAAAAGGGCGTAGTTCGTGATCCTGCCGTTCATGTTGAGGTTGTCAGAAAAATATTTGATTTCTGCCTTGAAAACGGCTTTGATGTACTTAATCTCGACTATTCGCCAATCAAAGGTCCCGAGGGCAATATAGAATACCTTATCCACCTTCGCAAAAGCGACGATCCAAAATCATACACAGATGTAACACCCGAGCAGCTTGTTGAAAATTCACATGCCGCTCTTGACAAAAAATGAGCAGGTGCTTTTATGAAATTTGCATTAGTGGTCAATCTTTCAAAAGAAAGAGCAATTAAATATGCAAAAAAGATTTCTCTTTTTCTTCTTGATAAAAATGCAGAAATTGCTATGATTGAGGAATGCAGTCAGTATTTTAAGGGAATCCACATTCATTATTCAAAAAATATTACGGAGCTTTTTGAATACTGCGATATGGCAATTACAGTAGGCGGTGACGGAACGATTATCCATGCCGCAAAATATGCCGCAAAAGCCGATAAACAGCTTATCGGTGTGAATGTCGGCAGACTCGGTTTTGCCGCAGATGTTGAACCGCACGAATATGAACAGCTTGAACGACTTCTTACGGGCGATTACGCAACAGAGGAGAGAATTTTGCTTGATGTTGAGGTCATAAAAGAGGACGGTTCAAAGCATTATCTTGCAGTAAACGATGCCGTTGTCGCAAGAGGTCAACTTTCAAAAACAATTGATTTGCACCTGAGTCTTGACGGTGACGAAATTTCAAAATACAGAGCAGACGGTTTGCTCTTTGCAACTCCGACAGGCTCAACCGCTTATTCATTGTCGGCAGGCGGGCCCATCCTCGCGCCGAAAATGGAATGTATTCTTATGACTCCTGTTTGTCCCCATTCATTATTTTCCCGTTCCGTACTTTTCAGCGGAGAATCGGAGCTTTCGGTTCATGTTAAAATCCCTGAAGAATGCTGTTGCGTGCTGACGATTGACGGTGAAAAAAATGTTCCTGTTCTTGCAACCGACAGGGTTGTAATCCGCAAATCCGATTTAAAGCTTAAACTTGCGTTACTCCATAACCGCAATTTTTATAAACTGCTCAATGAAAAACTGAAAGAGAGGGATTTCTGATGAAAACAGGGCGACACGCACGAATTCTTGATATTATAGCCGAACATCCGATTGAAACACAGGATGAACTGCTCACTCGACTTCGTGAGGAAGGTTTCAAGGCAACGCAGGCTACAATTTCAAGAGATATCAAGGATTTACGCCTTGTTAAAACTCTCGGAAGTGATGGAAAATATCGCTATGTTTCTGCATCTCGCAGTTCAACCGATATTCGTACCAATTTTTCAAATCTTTTCAGCACTTCGGTAGATTCAATTGATGTTGCGCAAAATCTTGTTGTAATAAAAACCCTCAGCGGTATGGCACAGGCAGTTTGTGCCGCACTTGATTCTGCCGACTATCCGTCTGTTGTCGGAACGATTGCAGGTGACGATACAATCTTCATTGCCTGCCGAACAGCCGACCTTGCTGTGTCGCTTACCGAAGAACTCAAAAAGCTAATTTGACAGGACTGATTGAAATGCTCAGAACTTTATATATAGAAAACATTGCCGTGATTGAAAAAACTTCAATAGATTTTGAAAACGGTCTTAATGTCCTCACAGGTGAAACAGGTGCAGGTAAAAGTATAATAATTGACGCAATCAATGCAATTATGGGACAGCGTACATCAAAGGAAATTATTCGCACCGAGGCTGATTCAGCCTTTGTAAGCGCCCAATTTGACGATATTAACCAAAGTATTGTTGAAAAGCTTGATGAACTCGGATTTTCCGATGACGAGGGAACGCTCATTTTGCAGAGAACTCTCAACAGAAACGGCAAGAGCAGTTGTAAAATCAACGGCAAGCCTGCAACGGTTTCAATGCTCAAAGAACTTTCAAAGCACCTTATAAACATTCACGGTCAGCACGAAAGCTACGAACTTTTCTCTCCCGAAACTCATATTGATTATATTGACCGTTTCGGCGGCTGCGAAAAGCTTTTGGCAGACTATAAAAAATGTTATGATGAATATAAAATTCTCAAAAAGAAATTAAATTCAGCCGATTCGGACGAAAGTGAAAGATTGAAAGAAATTGATTTGCTTTCATATCAGGTGAATGAACTCACAGAATCCGATGTTAAGCAGGGTGAAGAACAGGAGCTTGAGAGCGAAAGAACAGCGCTTATGAGCTTTGAGAAAATCTTTTCTCTGCTCAATGATGCTAAAATGGCTCTTGACGGTGACGAAAACTATGGCGGCGGTCTTGAATCGGTCGATTCTGCATCAACTGCCCTTCAAAAAGCGTCATCATATAATGCTGAATATGAAGAAATTGCAAATACGCTTACAGACGCATATTACAATTTAAAGGATTGTTGCGACAGCATTTCCGACGCTATTGATTCGCTCGAATCCGATCCACAAAGGCTTGAAGAAGTTGAAGAAAGGCTTGACCTTATAAACCGTCTTACAAGAAAATATAATTGTCCATCAGACGAGCTTTCGGACCTTGCCGAAAAATATCAGGCAAGACTTGACGAACTTGTGAACTATGACCGCAACCGTGACGAGCTTGCGGAAAAATGCAGAGAAAGCGAAGAAAAAATGCTTGCGGCTGCCGAAAAACTCGGTACTCTCCGCAGAAAAACAGCAAAAACCTTTGCAACAAAAGTAAAATCCGAAATGGCATTTTTGAATATGCCGAATGTTGAGCTTGTTCCGTACTTTGAAAAGTGCGAACCAAATTCAAAGGGTACGGATAAAATGGAACTGCTCATCTCCGCAAACCCGGGTGAAACACCTCGCCCTGTTGCAAAAATCGCATCGGGCGGTGAGCTTTCAAGAATGATGCTTGCAATTAAAACTGTTCTTGCAAGCACGGATACGGTTGATACCCTCATTTTTGATGAGGTTGACACAGGTATTTCGGGTTCAGCGGCAGAAAAGGTCGGCTTAAAACTGCGTGAAGTCAGCAAAAGCAGTCAGGTTCTCTGCGTAACACATCAGGCACAAATCGCAGCTCTTGCGGATTTTCACTATCTTATCCGCAAACAGGTTGAAAAAGGAAGAACATTTACAAATGTAACCCTCCTTGACCATAACGGCAGAGCAGGCGAACTTGCACGAATAATCGGCGGTGTTGATATAACCGACGCCGCACTTAAACACGCAGAATCAATGCTTGAAAAGTATAATAACTGATTTTGAAAGGAGTAACGAATATGACGAATGAAGCAATATTAAGCAGTGACGGAAATTATACACTATTCAGCTTTAACGGCTATGTTATCAGATTCAGAACTTCATCAAAACTCGAAAGATATACAAAAATACTTGAATGGGAAAACGGTTATATTGCAGTGACAGCAAAATATAAAGGGCTTCCCGAAGAAGAGGAATATATAGATTTAGTGCCGATTCTTGAAAATCTGTATATTGATCCTGATGAATTTTTAAAACAGATAGAGAAAGTGAGAATCAGTTATGATTGATTTTAAGACAATTGCTGACAATGCTGATTTGATTATAAACGGTTATGCGTTTACAAAATCAGGAGATTACATCAGGGTTTTAAATTTGAATCGCCTTAATAAAGCACTCGTATTTGATTATAATCAGGAAGTAATTGAAACAAGTATGGATGATATAGAAAATCAAATTGTTTTAGATTATTATGAGCATAATAAGCAGTTTATGGAGGAAGAATAGAATGCCAAAGTATTATGAGTTTAAAGTATGTGGGTATTATCTTTATTATACTGCGAGTTGTGTGATAGAAGCGATGCATGTACATGCGAGTGATAGAAAATTAACAGAGTCAGCCTCAGCAAAATTTTTTGTGAAAAATAATGGAGATACTACGGTTGAAAAACAAGGAAAATTAAACGA
>OJNN01000428.1_pt1 | contig 17967 bp, 16 predicted proteins | sample 1597851 | NCBI WGS metagenome assembly OJNN01 (sample SAMN01915222, study PRJEB22387) | human gut metagenome | isolation source: stool | host: Homo sapiens | place: USA | reverse complement strand
AGAATATATGAAAAATGAACTTGATGAAAATGTGATTGCTATTATTAGAAATCAAGCGAAAGACATCATTAAGGAAATGTTTGATTATTTTGATTCTCATGGTTTGACTAATAGATTATTAGTTGATGAATTAAAACAAGAATTTTCAGAAGAGCATTTGATAAAAGTCCATAGTAAGGTTAAAAATATAAACGATTTACAAGTAGAATTAAATGATTTGGAAAATCCTAGAGTTCCATATAGAATGGTATTTACTGTTGATATGTTGCATGAAGGTTGGGATGTACTAAATTTATTTGATATTGTACGATTATATGATGAACGAAAGGATGGTACAAGTGTTTCTCCTGTTACAACTCAAGAAGCACAATTAATTGGTAGAGGGGCAAGATATTTTCCTTTCAAGCTAAATCAAGAAATTATCGGAGCTGAAAATGAGCAATACAAAAGAAAATTCGATGAAATTCCAGACAATCCTTTAAAAGTTTGCGAAACGCTATACTATGATTGTATTGATAATTCAAAATATATTTATGATCTGCAAAGAGCATTAGAAGAAACGGGATTTAAACAGATTAATGAGGGAGTGAAATTTGAATATAAATTGAAAAAAGATTTTATCGAAAGCGATATTTACAAGTACGGAAAATTGTTTATAAACTCTTATGAAGAAAAACCGGCTGCGAAAATATCAAAAATACCTGATACCTTTACAATAATGTCTAGTACAAATTTAGTTAAGAAATCCTCTGTTTCGAAATTATATGAGAGAATAGAAGAAGAAAATACGATAGATGAAAAAATTGTCGAGCGTACTCACAAAGTAACCAAAGTTGACAAAAGAATTTTATTAAAGGCATTAAGAAAATTTCCTGTTTATGAGTTTTCAAGATTAAAGTCATATTTCCCGTTATTAAAATCTCATAGCGAATTTCTATCTTCTAAAGATTATGCAGGCAGATATGAATTTGTAACAATAACATCTGGAGAACCAACTAATGAAGATATTTATCAAGGAGCATTAAGATTGTTTGAAATATTGTCTAATAAGATTCTTTCTATAAAAGCACCGTTACAAGGAACCCATGTATTTAAAGAAATAAAATTATCAGATTATATTGTCGATTCTCCAAGAGAGAAAAAATACGATAAAAATGAAATTGAGCAAAAAGAAGGAGAAGGAATTTCTCAAAATGCACCTAATATTAACCCAGCTTATAGATATGACTTATCAGACAAATCCTGGTTCGTATACGATGATAATTATGGAACAACCGAAGAAAAAAGATTTGTAAGATATTTTGCAACACAAGTAGAAGAATTAAAGAAAGTATATGAGACTGTTTACTTGATAAGAAACGAAAGAAAATATCATTTATATTCTTTTGATGATGGCAAAAGATTTGAACCTGATTACATTTTAATACTCGGTAACAAATCAACAGTGGTTGAACAACAGCAGATTTTTATCGAACCCAAAGGTCAGCACTTAATAGACAACGATATCTGGAAAGAACATTTCCTTTTACAATTAGAAAATGACTCAAAATGTATAGCTTATCCAGATTATGACAATTATTCCGTCAAGGGATTACCATTCTACACTCACAATGTAAAAGAACAACGATTCAAAGAATATTTTGAAAAGCTTTATAAACACAACTAATTTCAAAAAACTGCAAGCATTTTGCAAGCACAGAAAACGGGAAGCCGCATAAATACTGGCTTCCCGCTGTTTTCACATCACTCAAACTCAATCGTTCCAGGTGGTTTGCTCGTCAGATCGTAGAATACTCTGTTTACGCCTCTTACCTCGTTGATGATTCTGCTCATTACCGTCTGGAGGACGTCGAATGGAATGTCGGCTGCCTCGGCGGTCATGAAGTCAACGGTGTTGACTGCGCGGAGCGCAACGGCATAATCGTAGGTACGCTCATCGCCCATGACTCCGACGGAACGCATATTTGTGAGGGCAGCAAAATACTGGCCGATTGAACGGTCAAGACCGGCATTGGCAATTTCCTCACGGTAGATGGCATCGGCATCCTGCACGATGCGGACCTTCTCGGCTGTAACCTCGCCGATAATACGAATTCCGAGACCAGGGCCCGGGAATGGCTGACGGAACACGAGTTTTTCAGGGATTCCAAGCTCAAGACCTGCCTTGCGGACCTCATCCTTAAAAAGATTGCGGAGAGGCTCGATGATTTCCTTGAAATCTACATAGTCAGGAAGGCCGCCGACATTGTGGTGGGACTTGATGACTGCGGACTCGCCGCCGAGACCGCTCTCGACTACGTCAGGGTAGATTGTTCCCTGCGCAAGGAAGTCAACGGCACCTATTTTCTTAGCTTCTTCCTCAAATACACGGATAAATTCTTCACCGATTATCTTTCTCTTCTGCTCAGGTTCTGTTACTCCTGCGAGTTTGCTGTAGTAACGTTCCTGTGCATTTACCCTTATAAAGTTAAGGTCAAACTGGCCGTTTGGACCGAATACCTGCTCAACCTCATCGCCCTCATTCTTACGGAGAAGGCCGTGGTCAACGAACACGCAGGTAAGCTGCTTGCCGATGGCTCTTGAGAGAAGACCGGCTGCAACGGAAGAATCGACACCGCCCGAAAGAGCGAGGAGAACCTTGCCGTCACCGACTTTTTCCCTGATTTCCCTGATGGTATTCTCAACGAAAGCATCCATCTTCCAGTCTCCGGCACAACCGCAGATACCGCGGACATAATTGTGGAGCATCTTGGTGCCCTCCTTGGTGTGGAGAACCTCCGGATGGAATTGTATTGCATAAAGGTTACGGGATGCATCCTCAGCGGCTGCGACAGGGCAGTCGGCTGTGTGGGCGCAGATTCTGAAGCCCGGAGCAACCTTGGAAATATAATCAAAATGACTCATCCAGCAGATTGTAGTAGATGATACATTCGTAAAAAGAGCGGACGAATTGTCAACCATGACCTCTGTCTTGCCGTACTCGCGGACAGGCGCTTTCTCAACCTTGCCGCCAAGCACATGCATCATGAGCTGTGCACCGTAGCAGAGACCGAGTACAGGAACGCCGAGATTGAAAAGCTCCTCCGTGCAGGTAGGGGCTCCGTCCTCGTAGCAGCTGTTCGGACCGCCGGTGAGAATTATTCCCTTGGGATTCATCGCCTTGATTTTGGCAATGTCCGTCTTGTAAGAATAAATCTCACAATATACGTTACATTCTCTGACACGGCGCGCAACGAGCTGGTTGTACTGACCGCCAAAGTCTATAACTATAACTAGTTCTTTGTTCATTACTGTTCCTCCTGATGTGTGTGCAATATACACTTAATTCTATATTACACTAATGGGGAACGCATTTCAACGGGGAATTATTTTTTAGTGCAAAAAAGGACGTGCGCATTACCACACATCCTTATTCATAAGATAGAAGATACTTCCGATGAAGCCGATAAACACTGCCGGATATCCCATCGCACAGATAAGGGAAATCACCGGTAAATTGGCGAACCAGTCAACTATGAGCCATGCTGCGGCTCCGGCTGCAGCTGTGATTATCATATTGGCAATCACAAAAATGCTTCTGATTCCTATTATATTCTCATTACAAATCCTGCGGCTTATTTTTAATATGTAACTCATGATCATCACCTCTTTGATGATTACAAGATATCATTACAAGGTAAAAATAATTCGCAGGATTTGTAAAAAACATGTAATTTATTTGTCAGGATCCGGGAATATGACCTTAATCGTGGTGCCGACATTCTCGGCGCTGGTGAGTTCGATCTTCGCACCATGCTGCTCGGCAATATGCTTAACAATGGCAAGTCCGAGCCCGGTTGAGCCGGTTTTTCTGGAGCGGCTCTTGTCCACGCGGTAAAAGCGCTCAAAGATGCGCGACTGGTTTTCCTCAGAGATACCGATACCGTCATCCGATACAAGTATTGAATGATCCTCCGGGTCTACCACAACCCAGATGTTGCCACCTTCACGATTGTACCGGATGGCATTATCGCAGAGATTATACACAAGTTCCTCAATCATGCTGTGGCTGCCCTTTACATGCGTGTTGCTGCCCTTTAAGTGGAACTTCACATCATTTTCCTCGGCATGAAGTGTAAGCATGTTGACACAATTTGATGCTACATCATAAAGATTAACATCCTCCATCAGAAGGTCTCCATCATTGGAATCAAGTTCCGAAAGTCTTAATGTATCATTTATGAGAGATAACAGACGCTTTGCGTTGCGGTGGATTTCCGTTGCAAAACGCTCTACATCATCCCCCTGCGCCATTCCGTTCTCAATGAGTTCCGCATATCCCGATATGGATGTCAGCGGAGTTTTAAGCTCATGCGTGACATTGGCGGTAAACTCCTGACGCATCATTGCACTCTTAAGAATATCCTCATGCTGCTGCTTTATCGTGGTTACGAAAGGCTCCAGTTCCTTATAAATCTGCACATTTTCAATGTGGTCCATATTGTTGGCGACGCCCTCGATAGGCGTAATAAGGCTCTTTGCAAGGTAATGTGTAAGTATAAAACATGTCACAAATGTCAGCACAAGAACAATTCCGAGAATCGGGAAAGCCGAACGGAATATGCTCAAAAGACTGCTCGCTTCCTTTGCGACACGTACTACCATTCCATTGTCCATACGGACCGCATAGTAAAAAATATCCTTGCCCATCGTATCTGACTGACGTATCTGCTGGCCTTCACCGTCTTTAAAAGCCTGCTCTATTTCCGGGCGGTCACTATGATCCTGAAGCTTGGATGTCTCATAGTAGTTATCGTATATAACACTTCCTTTTTTATCGATAATACTGACTCTTATTCCGTTATTTTTCTCATTTTCAAGAATCCCGTTCTCTCCGGAAAGCACTGTCTCAATATTGTTGACCTCATAATTTTCGATTGTATTGCTCAAAAGCCTTGTGTATCTGGCAAGGCTGTCAGCCATCTCCCGCTTAAACACCTCGTAGAAAACAGCGATGGACAATATGGCTGTAAGAATTATGGCTATACCCACCATAACAAGCATCTGAATGTTGATTTTCTTCTTCATAGTAAATTATTCTACCTGATATCCTACATTTCTTACCGTTTTAATATGTGCACCGGATTCACCGAGTTTATGTCTCAAGGTCTTGATGTGCATATCAAGAGTCCTTGATTCACCCTCAAAATCAGCACCCCAGATACGTTCCATTATTATGTCACGGCTGAGAACTATCCCGGCATTCTGGAGCAGGAGCCTTAACAACTCGAATTCCTTATATGTAAGCTCCACTTGGACGCCACCGGCAGTTACCGTTCTCTTGTCAAGATCCATCGTAATCTCGCTAAGTGTAAGCACCTTGTCCTCGTTCATATCATTTGTACGCCTTAAAAGTGCCTTTACACGCGATATAAGTTCCATTACGCCAAACGGTTTGGTTATATAATCGTCAGCACCGGTATCAAGGCCCTTGACCTTATCAATTTCTGTAGTCTTGGCAGTTACCATGATTACCGGAATACGCTTGGTCTCAGGCACGTTCTTAATCCTTGACAGGATTTCCATTCCATCAATGTCAGGAAGCATTATATCAAGAAGGACTAAATCGGGCTTCTTTTCTGCCAGACGCCTAAAAAAATCTTTCGCATTTTCAAAACCTTCAACGAGATATCCACTGTTCTTAAGCGCAAACATCTCAATTTCACGTATGTTGCTGTCATCTTCCACGATAAAAATATTCGCCATAACTGCCTCCTTTTTCTGATTTACATTCTATCACATTGCGGCAATACATACAAATTTTTATATTTTTTGTATTTCTGTTTGAAATCTTCATTGTCCGTCTTCATCTTTATCAGATAATCATGCGCCTCAAGGTCACGCTCCTCAAGCTGAAGGACACACACCGCGATATTGGAGCAGTGATCCGCTATCCTCTCATAATTTGTCATGATATCAGATAAGATAAATCCAAGTTCAATGGTACACTGGCCATTCTTAAGCCTCTCGATATGGCGGATTTTAAGGTCATCCTGAAGGTCGTCAATTACCTCCTCAAGCGGTTCCACTTCTGCGGCAAGAGTCTTATCATCCGATGTAAAGCTGTCAACCGCCTCGGCAAGTACCTGCTTAACGGCATTCTGTACTATACTAAGTTCCTTATGCGCTTCACTTGAAAAATCTATTTTTTTACTGTTCATCTCTGATGCCGCATGGCACAGATTAAGCGCATGATCGGAAATTCTTTCAAAATCACCTATACTGTGCAGAAGCTTGGACACAACTGTTGAATCGTGCTCACTTATGCTCTTGGTGCTGACCTTTACAAGATAAGTTCCGAGTTCATCCTCATAACGGTCAACAAGGCTTTCCGAATCGGCAATTGCCGCCGCAACCTCACTGTCATAATTATCAAAAAGAGAAATTGCATCATCCACACTTTTGCGTACTATATCAGCCATGTTGGCTGCAGTCTTGATACATTGTTCAACTGCAAATGCCGGTTTCTCAAGAAAACGTTCATCAAGGAGCTTGAAATCCTCCTCAACCGGTTCGATACCCGTCTTTTTGTCGCGGACGGTAAGCGTTGCAAGCTTGACGAGAATATCCGAGAATGGCAGGAGTACGAGTGTTGCAAGCACATTGAATGTCGTGTGAACGATAGCTATGCCCATTTCGTTGGCCGCCATATCCATAAAGGCAAATTGCGCAAATGCGTTTATTCCGTAGAATAATGCCATGAAAAGTGCCGAACCGATTATATTAAAATACAAATGTACAAATGCTGCACGCTTGGCATTCTTGCTGGCTCCGATACTTGAAATAAGTGCCGTAACACAGGTTCCTATGTTCTGTCCGAGAATGATCGGAATCGCGCTTGAGAAATTAATTGCACCCGTTACGCAAAGTGCCTGAAGGATTCCGACAGACGCCGATGAGCTCTGTATGATTCCCGTAAGTACTGCTCCGACAAGGATTCCGAGTAACGGATTTGAGAACATTGTGAATAAATGGGTAAATTCTGGCACATTCTTAAGGCCTTCAACCGCGCCGCTCATGGCTTCCATACCGAACATGAGAACTGCAAAACTCACAAGAATTGATCCTATATTTTTCCTCTTATCCTTCTTGGAAAAAAGCAGAAACGCAACACCGATTACCGCAAGTACCGGTGAAAAAGAGCTCGGTTTTAATAATCTTATGAAAAAATTATCACTCTGAATACCGGAAAGGCTCAAAATCCAGGCAGTGATTGTAGTACCGATATTGGCACCGAAAATAATTCCGACTGCCTGACGCAACTTCATGATTCCGGAATTGACAAAACCTACAACCATAACAGTCGTAGCCGAAGATGACTGTATAACCGTCGTTACACCGGCACCCAAGAGCACACCCTTAGCTTTCGTGGTTGTAAGTTTTTCAAGAATTTTTTCCATTTTGCCGCCCGATAATTTGGCAAGACCGTCACCCATTGCATTCATTCCGTAAAGAAACAGTGCCAGACCTCCCAACAGCGAAAGTACATTAAAGAAATCCATAGTTTACCTCTCTTTTACATTTGATGTAAACATCATATAAATCCATTGTAAAAATCAAATAGCGCTAATGTAAAATCAAAGTAAATTTCACAGAAATTTTACTTACTGTATAACATTGATATCACCGGTCTTCGCATAAAGCGCCCACTCGGCAATATTGCTTGCGTGATCTCCGATTCTCTCGAAATACTTGGCAATCATAAGCAGGTCCGTCGCTTCGCTTCCGCATTTAGGATTCTCTCCGATCATCCTGACAATCTCATCTTTTTCCATGATAAAAAGATCATCAATGACATCATCATATGCTATGACTTCTTTGGCCTCTTCGGTATTTCTGCTTACATAAGATTCCACGCTCTTGATTACCATACCACTGGTTTTTGCTGCCATTTCCTTGATGACATCCAGATCCTTGACATATTCGGATCCGACAAGTGAAATTGTAATTTCTGATATATCAGCCGCATGATCGCCGATTCTTTCCATATCGGTTACAAGCTTAAGTGCGGTTGACACAAATCTTAAATCGGTGGCTACCGGCTGCTGCATAAGAAGAATACGCATACAAAGGCTTTCAATATCTTTCTGGGTCTGATCGATTGTATCGTCAAACTCAACTGCTTCGCGTGCCTTGTCCGCATCTCCCTTTACAAGTGCTTCAATCGCCATCTCAATCGCTGCCTCAATAAGGCTTCCCATATGTATCATTAAATCATTAAGCTGCTTTAACTGAAGCTCGTATTTGTCTCTCATCAGCCAAACCTCCCTGAAATATAATCTTCTGTTCTCTTGTCCTTAGGCATTGAGAAAATCTGCTGTGTTTCTCCTGATTCAATTATCTCGCCAAGAAGGAAGAAAACTGTTTTATCCGCTACTCTGACTGCCTGCTGCATATTATGTGTTACCATGATAATCGAGTAGTCTTTCTTAAGTTCCATTACCAAATCCTCTATTTTGGATGTCGATATCGGGTCAAGTGCCGATGTCGGTTCGTCCATAAGGATTACCTCTGGCTTTACCGCAAGTGCCCTTGCAATGCAGAGTCTCTGCTGCTGTCCGCCTGAAAGGCCGAGTGCAGATTTCTTAAGTCTGTCCTTAAGTTCATCCCATATAGCGGCATCTCTTAATGATTTTTCAACAATTTCATCAAGCTTTGATTTTGACTTGATGCCGTGTGTTCTTGGGCCGAATGCTATATTATCATATACACTCATCGGGAACGGATTCGGTTTCTGGAATACCATGCCGACTCTTTTTCTGAGCGCACACACATCCATCTTTCCGAAAATATCCTCGCCGTCAAGAAGAACCTTTCCCGTAATTTTACAGCCTGCAACCAAATCGTTCATTCTGTTGAGTGTCTTTATGAATGTCGATTTACCGCAGCCTGACGGTCCGATAAATGCCGTTATTTCTTTTTCTTTGATATTAAGATTGATATCTTTAAGTGCCTGGAAATTTCCGTAATACAAATTAAGATTTTCAACCTGATATTTGTCTGCCATATGATTATCTCCTTACTTCCTGTTACTTCTTGGTTAATTTCTTCGCAACAAATGATGCGAGCGCGTTAAGTATAAACACAATCACAAGAAGTACGACTGCCGTTGCGAACGTCTGGTTCGTGTGAAATGCTTCCGACGATATTGTGTACATATGAATGGCGAGAGTTCTGCCCGGACTCATAACGCCCTTTGCTACAGATGCAACCGCACCTGATGTATACAGTAATGCTGCTGTCTCTCCTACCATACGTCCTATTGCAAGTATTACACCGGAAAGGATTCCAGGCATTGCCGACGGAAGTACTATTTTAAAAATTGTTCTTATTTTACCCGCACCGAGTGCAAGACTTGCTTCACGGAATGAGTCCGGAACTGCAAGAAGCGCTTCTTCGGTGGTTCTCATTATTGTCGGGAGAACCATTATTGCAACTGTTGCAGCACCGGCAAGTATCGAATACTGCCATTTGAGCGCCGTTACGAAAAAAAGCATACCGAAAAGTCCGTATATGATTGACGGGATACCGCTCAATGTTTCCGTTGTAACACGGATGATGCTTACGAATTTGTTGCCTTTTTTGGCATATTCGGTAAGATATATCGCGGAGCCGATTCCGAATGGAATTGACATAACAAGCGCAAGCGCCACAAGCATAAGTGTATTTATCGCTGCCGGCACTAATGATACATTGTCAGATGTATATTCCCACGCAAACAGTCCCGGTGATGTCAGATTCGGAATGCCTTTTGCAAGAATATAACCGAGTATGAAGAGCAATGCCGCTGCCGTAAAGCCCGCTGACGCATACATCACAATTCTTAAAATAACCGAACTTATTTTTCCACGCATTTTCATCAGTCCTTCCTCCTTTTAATAAACGCAAGCAGGAGATTGATTATCAGTATGAACACAAAAAGCACAACGCCTGTCGCAATGAGTGCCTCTCTGTGCAGATCCGCTGCATACCCCATTTCGGTTACTATATTGGTGGTAAGTGTTCTTACACCGTCGAGAATACTGTGCGGAAGTCTTGGCTGATTGCCGACTACCATCTGCACTGCCATAGTCTCACCGATTGCCCTGCCGATTCCAAGTGTAACCGCTGCCATAATTCCTGATTTGGCTGCCGGAAGAACCGTTTTGAATACACTTATCTCTTTGGTTGCGCCAAGCGCAAGCGCTCCTTCATAATAGCTCTCCGGTACCGCCTTTATAGCAGCCTCCGATACGCTTATTATTGTCGGAAGAATCATTATGCCAAGTATTATTGATGCGGAAAGAATGCTGTATCCCTTACCGCCTATATGTTCACGGATGAACGGAACGACTATCATCATACCGAAAAATCCATATATAATGGAAGGTATTCCTGCAAGAAGATTAACTATAGGATTTGCTATTTTATATATAATCCGGGGACAGAACCTCGCCATGAACACTGCCATAAAGATTCCAACCGGCACGCCTATAACCAACGCCCCTGCTGTTACCATAAGGCTTCCCACTATCATAGGCAGTATTCCGAAATAATCATATGTCGGTTTCCAGATTTTGCCCGTAATAAATTCGCCTAATCCTATCTGTCTGATTGCGGGAATCCCTCTTGAGAACATGAAATAGCATACAATGACTACCGCAACGATTGATACGCACGCCAGCACCAGAAAAACTATTTCCATTATTTTATCTGCAACTTTTCTCATTCAAAACTCCTTTAAGGTAATACCGTTTTATGCGGCCCTTATATTATGCAAATGCGGCCGGTACATTATTTCATGTACCGGTCCTGCATTAATTCATCTGCATTTATTATTTTACATCTGCCCAGGTTGTAATCTCACCTGTGTAAATCTTCATAATCTGGTCTGATGTAAGATTTTCTATAGGTGATGCATTGTTTACTACAATTGCGATACCATCTTTTGCAATTACTGTATTCTTAAGTGTTTCAAGCTCGCTGTCCTTCAAATCTCTTGAAGCCATTCCGATATCGCTGATTCCTTCTGCTGCATCCTTCATACCTGTTGAAGAATCGCTCTGGTTGATTGTGATTGTAATGTTTGAGTTAACTTTCTCATATGCTTCTTTGAGTTTCTCCATTACAGGTGTTACTGATGAAGAACCTGATATCTTGACTTCGCCCTTGGCATCTGTTGCTGCATAAGCCGCTGCTGCATCGTCAACTTTGATGTAACCATTGTCTTCGATGATCGCCTGTCCTTCTGAGCTCATGATGTAGCTGATGAAATCCTTGGCTGCATCGCTTACATCATCCTTTGTTGCGATGTTAAACGGACGCTGTACTTTATATTCACCTGACTTAACTGTATCAACCGTAGCTTCAGCTCCGTCTACCTTAACAGCCTTAACATCCTTGTTGAGTGATCCGAGTGAAACATAACCGATTGCATATGTATCACCGTTTACTGCTGTAATTACGTTCTGTGTGCTTGACTGAACGATTGCTTCTTCGGTTGTCATATCAATTTTCTTACCGTCGGAATTTTTCTGCTCAACACCTGTAAGTTCTACGAAAGCTCCTCTTGTTCCTGAGCCTTCTTCTCTTGTTACTACTGTGATATCTTTTGATGTATCGAAATCAGCTGCAGCGTTGTTATCCTGCTTATCTGTTGTCTGTTCTGCCTTTGTTGCTCCTGCTGCTGTTGTAGCATTGTCCTTTGAGCCTGAGTTTGAGCATCCTGCAAATGTTCCTGCTGTGAGTGCTGCGACAGCGATGAATGCTGCTGCCTTTGTGAATAAATTCTTCTTCATAATAAATTTCTCCTTTAAAACTTAAAAATTCTTTTTCTTATTCAATTGTCCTTATGCATATTCTCTGAGTTTTTCAAAAACATACGGTTCTTTCGTCTTATCACAAACCTCTACTTCTACGGGTTTGGAAAGGTCTAAACTGAAAATACCCATTAATGATTTCGCGTCAATGACATGCCGTGATGAAACAAGATCGACTTCGGTGTCAAAGCGTGATACTTCATTTACGAAGCTTTTAACTTTTTCCACTGAATTAAGATTCACCTTCATTGATTTTCTTTCCTCCTTTTCTTCTCGATTACAAGGCATAGAATAAACCGTCTTTGTAAAATCCAAATCCTTTCATCCGTAAAATGTATGTAAAAAGCATTTAATGTAAAGAATATCAATGAGAACACTAACGGAGGTGTAATATGGGAAACAATATGGAACTGAATTACGATATGTTCTGTTACCAATGCGAACAGACGGCCGGAGGCAAAGGCTGCACCAAACTTGGAGTATGCGGCAAAACACCTGAGGTTGCCGGCCTGCAGGATTTACTCATTTTTCAGATAAAAGGCATATCATGTTATGCAAAAGTACTTCTCGACAAAGGGGAGCATATAAGTAAAGATATTGTGAAATTTATAGAGAACAGCCTTTTTACAACGCTGACAAATGTTAATTTTGACCCCGAAGCACATGTAAAACTGCTCAAAGAATCACAAAAAATCAAAGAAGAACTTCGCACGCATGTCCGAAAACCCGCTATAGATACCGCACACGCGTCCTATGATCTGCCCGATACCAAAACAGAAATGTTAAAAGATGCTCCTATTGCCGGTATCATGTATGATGCAGATCTTGACCCGGACATCCGTTCATTGCGCCAGACCATCGTGTACGGTCTGAAAGGAATCAGCGCTTACGGACATCAGGCAAGGGAACTGGGATATTACAGTGATTCTGTAGATGATTTCTATGTGGAAGCACTTTGTTCCACAACAGATGACAATATGGGCGTTGAAGAATTAATCCGCCTGACTATGCGTACCGGAGAAATGGCAATAGAGATAATGAAAAAACTCGATGAGGCCAATACGAGCGTTTACTCCGACCCCACACCGCACGAGGTAAATGTGCACATCAAAAAAGGGCCTTTTATAATCGTATCGGGTCACGACTTAAAAGACCTTGAAATGCTTCTTGAGCAGACCTCAGGCAAAGGTATCAATATATATACTCACGGTGAGATGCTGCCATGCCACGGATATCCCGGACTTAAGAAATACACTCATCTCGCCGGCAATTTCGGAGGTGCATGGCAGGATCAGCAGAAACAATTTGACAATCTTCCCGGCTGCATCCTTATGACAACCAACTGCCTTATGAAACCGCGTGAATCATACAAGGATCGTATATACAGCACCAATGTTGTCGGATGGGATGGTGTGAAACACATCGGGCAAAATCCCGACGGAACCAAAGATTTCAGTGAAATAATCAATCAGGCTCTTGAACTTGGGGGATTCCCCGAAGACGAAGAAATTAAAAACATCCTTGTAGGCTTCGGACACAAAACAACCTTAAGTTATGCATCCCAGATTGTGGATGCTGTCAAAAGCGGCAGATTACGTCATTTCTTCCTTATAGGAGGCTGTGACGGTGCAAGACCCGGCCGTAATTATTTTACGGATTTTGCCAGAATGGTACCTGATGACTGCATCATCTTAACACTCGCCTGCGGCAAATACCGTTTTAACAAGTTTGATTTTGGTGAAATCTCCGGGCTTCCCCGTCTTCTTGATGTTGGTCAGTGCAATGATGCATACTCTGCTGTTGTAATAGCTACTGCTCTTGCGGATGCTTTCGGAACCGATATAAACGGACTGCCGCTTTCACTTATTATATCATGGTATGAACAGAAAGCCGTAGCAGTGCTCCTCGCATTATTAAGTCTTGGGATACGTAATATTTATCTCGGTCCCGTACTTCCTGCTTTCATCAGTCCGAATGTTCTTCAATACCTTACTGACACATTCGGTTTAAGGCAGATAAGTAATCCGGAAGATGATATCAAAACCTGTTTAAAACAGAATATCCGGTAAATCAAAAAGCCTTCCGGGCTCATCGCCCGAAAGGCTTCTTATTATGCGTTACTGCTTCATCGTACGCTCAAGAACACTCGCAATGTTCTTCATAGACTCTTCATATTCCTGGTCATTATTATTCTTAAATATAAGAAGACCATCTTCATGATCAGGATCATACAAATTCTCCGGAATCTCAAAATTACATCCGCTTATGTATTCATTCCAATGTTCAAGCTTCCATGTGTCCCTGTCGGAATCACGCGAAACCATACGCTCATGTACAATCTCCGGAGATGTCTCAACCCAGATTACCACAAGAGTCGCACCCTTGCCGGCAAGCTTAGCCTTAAGGTTGTCCATGTATCCGGTATCACGAATCTCTCTCGTAAACGGAGCATTAATAAGTACGATGTCTTCATATTCAAGTGCTTCAAGTGCAAGATCAACTATTACATCATACTCATAATCCCTTATATTTTCCTCAAAAAAATCACTGCTTCTGTTATATTCTTCACCTGCTACCGCAAAAATTCTCTTTGAGAGCGGAATCAATGTATCCTTATCAAGATATACAACATGTGGCAGTCTCTTTGCCAATGCTTTAGATATAAACGTCTTACCACAGGCAGGTGGAGACGTAACCAATATTAACTTCTTTACCATAATTAATGCGCCTTCCTTTGTGCCATTTGCAGAGGATTATATCACTATTCGACGCACAATGCAAGGACTAATATTTAATAACGGTCTGCAGTCCGTCTATCTTATGTAATAATTTTTTAACAAGTGTTCCGACAATTGCCACTGCAACAATCTTGGCAATATCAAAAGGAATAAACGGAATTACGCATACGGAAAGTGTATATTTCATGCTTGTTCCCATTGAAAACATAAACCAGAAGGTACCGAATAAATATGCAACCGCACATCCTAAAACCATTCCGATTACATACACCCAGAGCTTACCCTTGCCAAGCCAGAGTGCGCCTCCGCAGATAGCTGCTGTAAATATGAATCCGATAAGATATCCGCCGGTAGGTCCCGCAAGTTTACCGAGTCCGCCAGTAAATCCTGAGAATACAGGAAGTCCTATCATTCCGAGAAGAAGATAGAGAACAACACATACGGTTCCTTTGGCGCCTCCGAGAAGATATACGGTAAAATAAATAGCCATAAGTGTAAGTGAAATAGGTACCTGTCCCGGGAGCTGGATTGACAGTGGTGCAAGCACGCATATGAGTGCTGTCATAAGTCCCATAAGTGTAATATTAAGAACATAATCTCTTGTTTTGTATACCGGCTTAATATTTCCGGTTTCAATTGTCTTATCCATTATATAGTTTCTCCTTTTTATGCTGTAAACTGAGATAAACTATACATCAGCGGCATTTAATTGTCAACCATTTTATTATTAAGGTTGACAATTAGTTATTTTTATAACAGTAAGCACGCTGCCATCAACTTTAAATTTAACATTGTATCCGGCAAAATCCATACCGTATATCCTGTCGGGATCATCCTGATACGATGGACGCGGATCAAGAGAAAGTGCTCCGGTGAGTGCAGCTTTCCTGTCCTCTGACATATCACATTCCACATCGGGTGCTATTACCACGTCAAGCCTGTATCCACTGAATCTGTCGGCGAAGCCGCCTGTCGCATCACTTTTCATGTCGGAATGCGGCAGATATGGTTTAATATCATATATTGGTGTCCCGTCAAGAATATCCACTCCCGAAACATATATAACCGGTCCGTCTTTTTCTTGTTGTATCTTCTGAAGTTTCACACACGACAATCCGATTGGATTCGGTCTGAACGGAGAACGTGTTGCAAACACACCGACTCTGGTATCCCCTCCGAGTCTCGGCGGTCTGACAGTCGGCGACCAGCTATCCCTTACCGAACGTGAAAATTCCCATATGAGCCATATATAATTAAATCCTTCCAGTCCTTTAAGTGCCGTAATGTTCCGGTATTCCGGTTCAAAAACTATGCGTCCCATAAGTTCAGGCACCATTCCGCTCTGCCTCGGTATACCGAATTTATCCGTAAAATCCGTATGGATTCTCGCTATTATTTTCATAACTTATCACCATCCATATTTATAACAAACACATCATCCCTGTTCTTTATGTCGTCAAGAAACGGAATGTGCTGTCCGCGCACAACGGCCATTACACATTTGCTGTCCCATAAATTAAGAAGGGCCTCTTTAAATCCATCATGGCTCTGCTCAAGATATCCAATCTCATCCATCACAAAATATTTACATTTTTCATCTGAAAGCGCCCTTTTTATCGCAGGTATGGCAACATTATCAAACCCGCTTTGAACGGTCTGCATTTTGTTGGTTCTGCCATCTCCGCCCATGTACTTTCCGATTATTCCGACATTGCCCGATACGTTATCGTATATCGCAACGCAATTTTCAGATATTGCTTTGGTTATAAGTCCCGGCATATTTATTCCGGTTTCTTTCAATATATCGCGCAGCAGCGTCGTCTTTCCGCTTCCTATTGCTCCGGTTACAATAAGATGTTTTTTACCTGATGCCATATATTCATCATAAACCGTAGCGGCATCGTACATATGTCCGGAGGTATCATTGCATCCCCATGACATGACATAATTTCCGGCTGTTTCGATAAGCGTGATATTGCCATAGATTTTTGAAAGTGCATTATATACAACTTCATAGCTGTCAGCTGCCGGGCGTATGGAATCTTCTATCCGCCCATCCCGCATAAGAAGAATATTATCGCAAAGCCTCAATGCAAGATTGGTATCATGAAGACATATGAGCGCAGCACGTTTCGGGGTAACCATACGTTTCAGAAGCGATATAAGTTCATATCTGTGCCTGAAATCAAGGGCGCTCTCCGGTTCATCAAGAAGCAACAGCCTTGCATCTTCCACTATTGTTCTGGCCATTATACATAACTGTTTCTGGCCCTCGCTTAATGAAAGATAATCCCTGTCGCGAAGTTCATACACCCCCGCAATCTTCATTGCCTCATAAGCTTTATCAAACTGTACCGCACTATAATTCTGAAGCAGATGCATATCCGGATTAAAACCCATCATAACAACATCCGTTACCGGCATGGATATCGAAATTCCACTTTTCTGCGGTACATAGCTTATCATAGAGCCAAGCTTTCTGCCCTTTACCTCCGACAAAATTCTTCCGTCAAGTGTAAAGCATCCTTTATACGGAATATCATGTATGATAGCTTTCATGAGAGTTGACTTGCCGCATCCGTTAGATCCGAGAATACCTGTAATCTCACCGTCTGACAATGTAAAATCCAACCCGTTCAGTATTCTTTGCCTGCCGTATCCTGCCGTTATACTTCCGGCCGTGAAGAAATCATTCATATTTCTTACACCTCCTGATCACAAGCATAACCAAAAAAGGTGCTCCGATTATTGATGTAAACACGCTCACAGGAAGTTCCACCGATGCCACGCTTCTGGCAAGGATGTCAGCTCCGGTCAGAATAATTGCTCCCGCAAGTCCCGATAATATCATCGTAGATTTACGATTATCACCTGTTAAAAGTCTTGCGCTGTGCGGTGCAATAAGTCCCACAAAGCTTATAAGACCCGTAAGGCTGATGATAGCCGCAACCATAAATGTCGCAATTAGCAATAATGCAAATCTCATCCATCTGACAGGCACTCCAAGCATCCGTGCCTCTCCTTCATCAAGCGACAGCATAAGAAGCTGTCTTCCGAATATAAATATTATTGCAATGCATGCAATACAGACTCCCGCCGAAAAAGGAATTTTCGTGATGCTTATGCCGTTAAGGCTTCCCATAATCCAGTATTCTATGGACGCAAGCTGTTTCTCCGGGTCTGCTGCCAGTTTAAAAATCATAAGTGCAGTCTGTGAAAGAGCCTGTACGGCTATTCCGGCAAGAACGATTGATATGCTTTTACTTCCTTTGGTAAATCCAGCAAGAATCAGCGAAAGCAGCACCGCAATCACTCCGCCGGCAAAAGCGCTCACCGTTACCATTATCATTCCGGATGAAATAAACACTATCGAGAAAGCTGCACCTGCACTT
>OJNN01000390.1_pt1 | contig 19052 bp, 14 predicted proteins | sample 1597851 | NCBI WGS metagenome assembly OJNN01 (sample SAMN01915222, study PRJEB22387) | human gut metagenome | isolation source: stool | host: Homo sapiens | place: USA | reverse complement strand
CTTGTAATTCTCATATATTCTGTTTTTTCGGGTTACCCCAACTATTGACATTGAGACTTCGTTGGCAACTACCTCTCAGTGAACTTTCAACTTAGAGCATTGATATATAATCCGCCATACTAATAAAAGATCCGATGTCACCAAAGACATCGGATCTTCTCTTATGCATTAATATTTGTTATCAATTGCAATTTAGCAATTATTTCTCACCGAGATTCCAATAGCCAAGGAACATACCGTAACCATCAGTACTAGAACCTGTTACCTTTGAGTCACATACAACAAATGTTTCACCATTGTGGTCTGCTGTTGTAAATGTACCCTTATTGTATGTTGCGCTATAACTACCGCTCTTAGCATTTAATACATTGTATCCGGGTGAAAGGAGCGTTCTAAAATTACCTTTACTGTTGCAGAATACAACATTCTTAGCATTATCAATTGCCTCAATCTGATCACTGTTAAGTGTTACCGAGTATACAGAATACTTACCACCTACGAGAGCCTTAGTTTTTAACGATGGAGTATACTTATCGGCTGTCTTCTTCATTTCAATCTTAGTAAGATCAGCCGGTGAGTTACTTGAACCATACGCAAGATATACTCCCTTGTCCATTGCTGTCTTGCCCTTTACAGGTGCCGGGAATACGCAGTAGAGTGTTGCTGTGCTTTCTACGATTTTAACTTCTGATGTTGACCAATATCCTGTGAATGTGCCGTAACCCTCAATACTTGAACCGGTGCTAATACCGTCACAGATTACAAATGTGTTCTTTGCTCTGTCGGCAAGCTTAGCTTTTGTTTTTGTGTATTCTGATGAATACTCTTTTCCGGCAGGAGCTTTCATTACGCTGTACTTGCCGTTGATGTAAGTTCTGTATGTACCTGAAGCATTCTCAAAGATTACATATGCTGATGCATCAATTGCTGCCACCTGATCCTCTGTAAGAGTCACAGTATATACCGGATATGTACCTGATACAAGCTGACTAGTCTTTGAATCTACATCTGCATATGTGCTTGTTCTTGTCATCTTAATCTTATTGAATGAACCAATCTTGTAATCATTGCTGTATCCAATATATACACCCTGATTCCAACAGTTCTTCCACTTTGTTGATGCCGGTGCCACTGCGTATACTGTAGTACACTTTGTCCAGTATCCTGTATATGTGCCGTAACCGTCTATGCTTGTTCCTGTTGTTACTTCACCATTCATAATGAATGTGCAATCATTAAGATTTGCAAGAGATGTTTTAGCTGTGTTGTAATCTGCACTATATGTTCCTGTCGGAGCTTTAAGAAGATTGTACTTTGAACTTACATAAGTCTTGTATGTATTCGATTTGTTTACAAGTACTACATAAATTGCCTTGCTAACAGCCTCTGCCTGCTCTTTTGAAAGTGTTACAGTGTAGAGAGCATATGTACCTGCTGTAAGCTTGTCTGTCTTTAAATCAGGTGTAAGGAAATCTGTTGTCTTTGTAAGCTGAATCTTTGTAAATGTGTTAATGGCATACTTATTGCTGTATGCAAGATAGATACCGTCATCCCAACATTTCGGGCTGGATACTGTCTTTGGTACAACAAAGTTAAGTGTCGTTTCACCAACCGGCTTTGTCGGCTTTGTTGCGGGAGCTGTTGTCGGCTGTGTTACAGTTGTAGGCTGTGTTGCTGTTGTCGGCTGAGGAGCTGTTGTTGGCTCTTCGCCCTGAACGAGAACTGCCTCAGCAGTAAATACAGCGCCGTCTGCCTTTTCGCTGCCATACTTATTGATATATGTGATATCAACATCCTTACCGTTAAAAAGATCTTCATATGAGTCAGCCATTGTACCTGTAAGAACCTCAACATCGAGGTCAACTGTTGTGTCGCCGCTGCCTACAACATCAAATGTGAATGTACAATAAACACTCTTCTGTTTGAAGTTGTAAAGATCAAGGCTTGAGCAGTTGAAGAGCACTTCATTCTTAAGAGTTTTGTTCCAAACGATTGTGTCCTTGAATACAGGGAAATCAGTGTTTCTTGTGTTTGTTGAAGCAAGCTTAAGTACAGAGCTGTCATATGAGAGTGTGCCCTGTGTGTTAAGAATCATATTCTTAGCCTGAAGATTGTATGTAACAACAACCTGTTTTGTATTTGCATTATACTCATACGAAACAGGATCTGTTACATTTGATGTAACACTGATTTTGTTTGTAGAAGTTTTTTCGGCAGCACTTGCAGAAAATGGGAGGGCGGTGAACATACACAGCACCATCATAACCGCAAGAACCACAGAAAGCTTTTTCTGGATTTTTTTCATGCTAATTACTCCTTAAAAATAAAATATACTTGTGTCACAAATTGTGACTAACTTCCAAACCTCGGTATTTCAATCGTTCCGAACTACCGAGCTCAATTAAAATTATAGCACAATGTTGTCGTTCATACAACAAAAGTGTTATTCTTTTTAACGAAAATTTTTCGCCTTAAAATATGTGCAAAATAACGGCAAATTTGCTATTATGCACAAATTTAATGTCTAATTATTGTGAACATCGTCTTTTTCTCGTTTCACAGTAAAGAAATAACCGATAATAATACTATAGTATTTAATTTTATCAGCAATTGTTTTGTAAGAAAAAGTCTGTGTCAAGAGCAATTTCGGTGCGGACAGTATTGCTGTCGGCAATTTAATCCGATTGTCCGTTTTATAAAAGCGTCAAAAAGTTTTAAACAGTTCAATTGCCTTTGCCGGATCTGCGGCTCTGAAAACAGCCGTTCCCGCAACGCACACATCAACGCCTGCGTCGGCAGCCTGTTCAATTGTATCTCTTCCGATTCCTCCGTCAGCCTCAATCAGGATATTGTCCAGACCTCTGCGGTGACATTCTCTCTTGATTTCCTTAACTTTCGGCATCATATTCGGCATAAAGCTTTGACCGCCGAATCCGGGTTCAACTGTCATAACAAGTACGACATCAAGCTTTTCAAGATACGGGAACACTGTCCATGCAGGAGTGTTTGGCTTTAGCACAAGCCCCGGCTTTACTCCTCTTGACTTGATTTTATCAATCGTACTGTCAATATCGGAATCACACTCAACATGAAATGTGATGATATCAGCGCCTGCGTCGGCAAAATCATCAATATACTTAAGCGGCTCACTTATCATAAGATGAACATCAAACGGACGGTTTGAAAGCTTTCTTACCGCCTTGATAATCGGTGCGCCGAAAGTTATGTTGGGAACAAAGTGACCGTCCATAACATCAAGGTGCATCCAATCTGCACCGGCCTGATCCATTCTTTCTATTTCTTCACCCATTTTTGAAAAGTCACAAGATAAAAGTGACGGAGCTATTTTCATACTTTACATCCTTTCTACGGTTTTTGAAGTGCGGGGGCAAACACAGCGGCGGCACCCCAGAACAACGCATAAATCAAGACTTCAAGCGAACCCATAACGCTCACCCCGGCATACAGCGAAAGGGTTGACGCCACAAGCAATCCGAGAATTACGGCAATCAGCTGAATTATAATTGAAAGAGAAATATTATGCTTAATCTTCACACAGCCTGTTACGGCACGGGCAAGCGAAGCGGCCTTGCCGTTTGTAATGAGGTAGGAACGGGAGGTTTCCTCAACCGTATCCTCCGCCTCCTTGAGAACATTTCCGAGTCCTGTCGGAAGCACCTTGATACTGCGGTAGAACAAATCGTAAAGATTTGCAATAAGGTCATTTGTAACATTATAATCGGTTGTTCTGATAAGAAAACTGATGCCGTTGGTTTCGGCTCTTTGCATTTCAGCCTTAAGCTGAGGGTCGGCGGTATATTTTGTAACGAACATTGCAACGAGTCTGCCCGCTCTCGAAAGATATGTAACCTGTCTGCCCTGAGAAGTATATTTCTCCTCATATTCCATATTAGGAACTTCAACGCTGTATTTTTCCATAAGGGTGCGTGAGCCGACAAGGATTCTCTCGCTGTTAATCCAGCCGACAAGACCGATTTCGTCCTCGTACAGCACACTTTCAACCTCGGGAAGAGTTTCGTTTGTTTCGGCAACAACCGAATCAAACGCATTTGCAATTGGGTTCTGAGCTTCTTTAAGAATTGCTATGCCGCACAAAAGCGACTCGTCAATTGCGTACTCCTCAAAGGTTTTAATTCCCTCAAGTGAGATTGACTCAGCAGGAAACAGCTCGGTTGCATCTATCATAACTGCAGTGCTGTCGCAGAACTGCTTTACCGACGGATAGCCCGAAAGCATTGCACCGTAAGAAAGCAAAGTTTTGCAGAGCTTTCTCACAGGCGCATTTACCGACAAAAGCGTTGCCACCGGAACAGATACCGCCGCTACAAGCGCAAATGCGTTCAACGCGTCTGCAAACGACATTTTAACAATACCGTATATAATCGCGATTATCACTGACGCAACCGTTGTTATCGGGGCAAGCTTTGACGCCAGATCCTCACTCGGGTCGGGCGCATAAGATATTTTCAGAAAGTTTGCCGGAAATTTGGTCTTATGCTGATAGGCAATAATGGGACGGTCGGCGGCGGTGCCGCTCATCATCTGTCTTGCAACAGATTCATTATTATAAATTTTTGAAGCATACTTCTGACCCTTTGACGACACAAAGCGGAAATTGTCCTTTACACGAAGAACCATCAGAAGCTTGCCGACATTGTTCGCAAAAAAAGCAATCAACGGAATTACCGTGTAATAATTTACATAGAAGCCGTTTAAATCGCCTAGGCAGAAAAACGACACTATTATCTGAATCATTCCTGCCGCACCGGCAACTGCAACAGCCGTGTCTGAATTGCCCTTTACACGGACAAGCGGTGAAAGTCCGCTCAGCATTGCAACACGGTTAAGCACAAGTGACGCCGCCATAAGAACAAACAGTAAAATTGCATATGCCGCAGGCGCAAACGGTATTGCGGAACAGATTCCACTCGGGAAAAGTCTTGTCACAACCGTAAGCACAACAACTATAGCCGCAATAATTCCCGAAAGCAGACTTCTCATAAACAGCTTTTTTATATTATGGTTAAGCTCATAAAATATGCTTCTTTCGTCCTCTTCGCCCGTATAATCCTCAACAGGCTCGGCATTTTCGTCTTTGACGGTATCGCTGTCATCCGACTCATCTTTTGAGAAAATTCCTACAAGTGCAGAAATCACTTTTTCGCCCAAAGGACGACTGTCCTTGTGATTTTGCTCGGCAGGGGCAGCTCCTTCATCGGCAACAGCTGTTTCGGGACGAAGCACATGAGCAATTACCGAAGGATTTTTGGAACGGACATATTCCTCATACTCGTTAGCTACGGCATCGGAAAATCTGCCTGCCTTGACATTGAGAATGTTCCTCGGTTCATCGGGACGGTAAACAGGAACCTTTGCAACCACCTTGCGCGGCGGCTTTTCGGGGGGTTGAAGCTGATGGACAGGAGTATTAAGCGCCTCGGCGGAGTCCTCTTTTTTTTCTTCCTTTTTTTCAGTCTTACCGTCGGGAATATCAATATCAATTGTATGGTAGCTTTTGATTTCGGCATCCTCGCGAAACTGCTCAACCTCGCCGAGTACTTCGCCCGAAAATTCTGTATTTTCATCATACTCAGGTGTGAGGGTCACTATCTTATTTTCTTCCTCTGCGGCTTTTTTCTTTGCCTCTTCGTACTCACGCTTAGCCTTTTCGGCTCTTTCTGCCGCCTTTTTTTCGGCTTCTGCTTTGAGCTGTTCGGGAGTTACAAGTTCATCGTCATTTCCGTCCATTATCAGCTCTGCCTGCATCGTGGCGGCTGTTTTATCTCCGACTATTGAATTTGAGGTGTCGGGTTCAGACTCATCGAGCGGACTTACATTTTTCAATCTTGGCTTTTTATCTGCATTGCTGAAAATTTCCTCAACCTTTGGTTTTACACGGTACTTTTCAGCCGTCTGCTCCATTCGCTCCTGATCGGCAAGATAGTGGGTTTCTTCGAGTATGCTCTCAATTTCAAGCTCTTTGAGCCTGTCCTTATCCATATCAGCCAAAGCATTCACTCCTTTTTATTTACTCTCGGGCAGATAGTTAGATTTATCGGAAACTATGCCGCCCGAGCTGTACTCTCTGTTTTTACAATCTTTGACATTTAAACACACAACTTTGATAACATCAAATGATTTTATTTAAACATTAAATTTCTTCAAAACGGGCGGATAATATCCGCCCCTACAGAATCGTGCAAACAGTTGCAATTTTACGCTCGGGCATAATATGCTTTTTCGCTTTGCAAACTGTCTTCCCGACCTCAATTTTCCATTTTCAATTTTCAACCTTCAATTTGAAATCCATTGCCTTGTACATCAAAATTCCTGCGGCAACCGACGCGTTGAGGGAATTTATCTGACCTTTCATCGGCAACGACACGATTACATCGCACTTTTCACGAACAAGCCTTGAAATGCCCTTGCCCTCGTTGCCGATAACAATTGCGCACGCACCCGAAAAATCACACTTGTCATAATCCGTGCCGTCCATATCTGCGCCGTAGACCCACACGCCTTTTTCTTTGAGTTCATCAAGCGTAACTGCGATATTGGTCACCCTTGCAACACGCATATATTCAATTGCCCCTGCCGACGCTTTGGCAACCGTGTAGCTTAAGCCGGCACTTCTGCGTTTGGGAATAATAATTCCGTGAACTCCGGCACATTCCGCAGTTCTTATTATTGCACCGAGGTTGTGAGGGTCTTCAACCTCATCAAGCACAACAACAAACGGTGCTTCGCCTCTGCTTTCGGCATATTCAAGGATATCTTCAACCGTTGAATAATCCTTTGCCGCCGCAAAAGCGACAATGCCCTGATGAGTTGCTCCGCCGCTGACATAGTCAAGCTTTGTGCGGTCAACTTCTTTAACGGGTATTTTTTTGTCACGGGCTTTTGCAAGTATTCCCACAATCGCACCGCTCTTTTCGCCCCTTGCAACAAGAATTTTGTCAATCGGGCGGTTGCTGCGAACAGCCTCGCTTACAGGATTTCGTCCTGCAATTACATCGGGCTTTTGCTCTGTATTTTCAATTTTTTCGTTTTTCATCATAAATCAGCCTTGTTAAGATTTTTCGCGTCCGCATCGGACACACTCTTTCATTTTCTTTATAGCGTTAATTATAACACAAAACAAAAAATTGTAAAATACCTTTTATCTTAAAAAATCAAACTCTGTACAATGTATCAAGAGCAATCGCTCCGGAGTCGATGTATTCGGGAATAATGCCGTACATTCCCATAGCCGTATCCTCAAAAATCACCATATGCGGCGGAAACACCGTAAAGCTGCAGTACACGGCAATCAACAGCAGAGTCAAAAATATACACGGCACAAACAGACATTCCGTTTTTTTATCTCCATACTCAAGCCATGTACCGAATGCAAACGCACACAGGCACGCTGTAACCGCACAGATAAACCTTGGCAGATTTGCGTTTTCAATTCCGAGGGCATAGATTAAGAGATATGACAAAATACAAAACGCACCGACAAGCCAAATTGATATCATTCGCGACACGGCAAAGCGGTGGAATCCCGACCTTTTGCCCACAGCCTCAACAAGACTCCATATAAAATATGACAGCATTACAACCTTGGTCTGCTCCCACATACTGTTGTTTACCGAGCCGAAGAAAATCCCCAGCAAAGCGCCGTTTGTGAGCGAATACAGATTTTTAAACAAAATTATCATCAGCGGCACAACGATAATTCCCCATATCTGCATTTTTACGGTTTCTTTTTTCATAAAACACACCTCGCCGTTGTATTCTATGAGCCGCAATTGTCAAATATTACCCTTTAAGGTTTTCAAAAACAGTAATCCCTGTTATTTCTGTTTGCAAATTTGCGATTTATTTTTCCAAATCGGCACATTTACATTCTGTATAATTCAACATTTTCAACAACAATGTGGAAAACTATGTTGAAAGTGTTAAAAGTCGTGTTATGAAAAGCTGATATTACACGAAGTTTACAAACCTGTAACTTTTAACATCCAAAAACCGAGTTTTCCACATTTCTCATAAAGAAATTTAACATTACAGCTCTATTACTAACTGTATAATATGTGTGTCAAGGGTTATTTTTTATGTTTTTTCAACATTTTTATTCCACAGAAAATACCCGTAAAAATCAAAAAACAGGTACACAGCCGTGTACCTGCAAATTTCAAGGTTATTTATCAATTTTTAGTTTCTGAGCAGATGAATAGCCGTTTCGGCTTTATCAATAATTCTCAAATCGTTATCGTATGAGCACATTTTCCGTGCCTGCTGCAAGTCAACCCAAATATAACTGTCAATTTCCTCTTCCTGAATCGTCACATTATCCGTAAATGCCTGTGCAAGAAAAAAGACAACCCTTTTGCGGATTTTGCCGAAAGGACAGTACTCGCTGATTTCACGAAAGTCGTTTTCAATCACAACATCAAGCCCTGTTTCCTCTTTAATTTCACGGATAGCCGTCTGATGTTCGTTTTCGCCCTCTTCGATATGCCCCTTCGGAAAGCTCCAATACCTGCCGTTGCTGTTCTTTACAAGCAAAATTTTCGTATTCTGTCTGCTCTTATAAAAGATAACAGCGCCGCAGGACTTTTCGTAAAGGCAAACAATGCTTTTCAGCTTAATATTTTTCAGCCTTGAAAGCACCTGTCGAAGCTCCGGTTCGTAAAACACCTCGCCGAACTGTGAAACAATCGGGCGCTCGCCGTCCAAACCGTCAAATTCAGCCACCGCAACAACAACGCCTTCAAAATACTCTGTAACAGGCTTGTGCGAAATGACATACGCACTCCTGCTCGTCACAGAGCCGGAGGTAATCTGTGCCGAATAAAGCCTGTCACTGATTTTTCCGAAAACATTCACTTTTACATTGTCCGCTATCATCGGCATACACCTCCTTTTCTGCGATAAATTTGAACTGTCAGTTAAAAAGATTGCTCATACTGTCAAGCTGAACCTGAGTGTTTGCACTCATTACGCCGTTAATAAACAGCACCTCGTTAATACCGTTCGTTTTGCAGTAATTAACAAGATTTTGATTGAAATATCTAAAATCGACAACATGAACCTCTTCATAGTTGTTTGTAAGATACGGAACAAGGGCGTTGCCGTAGCTTTCTTTTACAACGGCAATTTTCTTGCCTGCCTCAGCATTTTCAGAGCCGGACTTGAGAACGGTAAGAGCGTTGTCGCCCATAATAAACACACCGTAGGTGTTTGAACCGCCCTCTGCGGCTTCATAGTAAGGGCTGTCATAGCTTGCGGAAGAACCGTCTGCCTGTGTGATATCCATTGTTACATTGTATGGTAGTTTCCAGTAACTTACCGTGTCGCTGTCAAGTCCGTCTGCCGAGTTTGTAAACGAGCCGGTAAAGCCGTTAATCTTCTGTTCCTCACAGTCGTCAAGTGAAAGAACAGGCAAATCATTTGTATCGGCAAACGCTGTGTAGGCATAGTAAGAACCAAGACCTGTCCAGTGATGATCGCTCTTGAAGTAGATGTAATCCGTGTTATGCTCCGCAAGACGGTTGTAGCAGTTAATCGGAGTCACCTTGTCCGAAAGAGCCGCATAAGCAGCCTTGATGTTGTCTGCCTGTGAGGTTGACGGAGCGTCGCTGTCCTTAAGTCTTTGCGGAAGCCCCATTTCCGTATGGTTGGGAACAATCATATCGTAAACCTTTACGGAACTGCCGAACTTGTCGGCAAAGCCGTTGATTGTCTTCGCATAGTTCTGCGCTCTTGCGTTATCGCTTGAGAACAGTTCATAGCCGGTCTTGTTCCACACATAAATGCTGTAGGCAAGAGTACCGTTAGTATTGTCATCCTTTATGTTAGGCGTCATAAAATAGGTTGGCGAAAGCTCATCTGCGGCGCCGCCGGATTTATCGGCGGTTGTTGCAGTCTGAACGGCAGGTGCTGTTGTTCCGACTGTTCCTGTCGGAATTTTTGAAAGCGAGTCGTCCTTTGAACAGCCCCTTATAATAGATGACAAAATCAATATGATAACAAGCAAAATTACAATTGCGCTTGTAACAATGATAATTCTGTTTCTTGTTCTTCTCTTATTTTTTCTTCTGACAGGTCTTCTTGAGGAACGCTGAGAAGACGGCCTTGCGGCATAGCTTGCAGGACGGCGCTGCTGTCTGCGGCGATATTCGCGGCTGTCTATGCTGTCATCAAAATTATCAAGATCAAAATAATCGTAATCGTTTCGTCTGCTCATAGTGTTCTCTCCCAACTCTCCCGAATGAAGAATAATTATATAAAGCTGCCGGTTACTCACGGCAAATATTGTATTTAAGTCTGCCTCAGCCACGCTTTGGATGCACAAGGACATTATCACTTAGATTATACAACAGAAAGTCATTAAAAACAATACAAAAAGCACAAAAAATACAATTTTCGAGGAGGATAATTCTCTCACATCAAAAAATCCTTTAAAAAAGTTTATCGGAACAAATAAAACAAAATTGCAAATATGCCGTTAAATTTCTTGAATATATAGGCAATTCGTGATAAAATTGTGTGGTATGAGGTTTTTAAAGCCTTATCATTTTTAAAGGAGATATACTATGGAATACAAATTTTCCGACAGGGTTTCAAACCTCAAGCCGAGTGCAATAAGAGAAATCTTTAAATATGCGGCTGATCCAAGCGTTGTTTCGCTTTCGGCAGGCAACCCTTCTCCCGATGCTTTTCCGACAAAGGAGATTGCGGAAATATCGGCAAAGGTTCTTGCGGAAGACCCTATTTCGGTTTTGCAGTACAGCGTTTCGGAAGGTTACGCCCCGCTGAGAAAGCGCCTTGCGGAATATATGAAAAAAGAGCATAACACAGGCTCTGACAATGACGACATTCTCATCACGACGGGCGCACAGCAGATTATGGATTTATGCTCAAAGGCTCTTGTGAATGAGGGCGAGGTTGTAATCTGTGAGGCACCGTCGTTCATCGGTTCACTCAACACCTTCAGAAGCTATAACGCAAAGCTCGTGGGCGTTCCGGTTGAGCCTGACGGTATGAGTACCGAAAAGCTTGAAGAGGCTTTAAAAGCCAACCCGAACGCAAAGCTTATTTACACAATTCCGAATTTTCAAAATCCTTCGGGTGTTACAATGAGCCTTGAAAAGCGTAAGAAAGTTTATGAGCTTGCCAAAAAATACGGCGTTCTCATCATTGAGGACAACCCGTACGGCGATTTGCGTTACAGTGGCGAATATGTTCCGAACATAAAAAGCCTTGATACGGACGGAATTGTAATCTATGCAGGCTCGTTCTCAAAGGTAATTTCACCGGGTATGCGTGTTGCCTACACAATTGCACCAAAGCCGATTTTCCAAAAGCTTGTTGTGTGCAAGCAGGGCAACGATGTTCACACTAATATTTGGTCGCAGTATGTATGCGATGAATTTATCACAAAGTACGACTTCAACGCTCACCTTGCAAGGCTGCGTGAAATCTACACAAAGAAAGCAAGCTTCTGTATGGAGCTTCTTGACAAATACTGCGCACCGAAAATAACCTATCATAAAATTGACGGCGGTCTTTTCATATGGTGCGACCTGCCCGAGGATATTGATATGCCGAAATTCTGCAGGGAACTCGTTCTCAAAAAGGTTTGCGTAGTTCCGGGCAACGCATTTTTAACTGACGAAAACGAAACCTGTCACAGTTTCAGAATAAACTTTTCAACACCGACTGACGAACAGCTTGAAAGAGGAATTAAAATCCTCGGCGAGTATGCAAACAGTCTTTAATCATGGAGAACAATTATGGAAAATCAGACAAAAAAAGAGGTTGTATTCAGCGCAATACAGCCCAGCGGAACAATTACACTCGGCAACTATCTCGGTGCGGTTCGCAACTGGGTTACAATGCAGAACGAATACAACTGTATTTACGCTCTTGCAGACCTGCACACAATCACGGTAAGACAGACTCCTGCCGTTATGCGCAAAAACATAATTGACGCTTATGCTTCAATTATGGCTTGCGGCATTGATGTTGAAAAAAGTCTTTTCTTCATTCAGAGCCATGTTCATACCCACGCAGAGCTTGCATGGGCGCTCAGCTGTTACACTCAGTTCGGTGAGCTTTCAAGAATGACCCAGTTTAAGGACAAGTCCGCAAAGCACGCAGACAACATCAACGCAGGTCTTTTCACATATCCCGTACTCATGGCTGCCGACATTCTTCTCTATCAGGCTGACAAAGTGCCTGTAGGCGCAGACCAAAAGCAGCACATTGAGATTACAAGAAACATTGCAGAGCGTTTTAACGGTCTTTACGGCAATGTGTTCAAGATTCCGGACGGTTTCATTCCGAAGAACGGCGCAAGGGTTATGAGTCTTCAGGACCCGACAAGAAAGATGAGCAAGTCCGATGAAAATGTAAACGGCTGTGTACATCTTCTTGATACACCCGAGGCTATAATGAAGAAGTTCAAGAGAGCCGTTACGGACAGCGAGGCAAAGGTTCGCTATGCTGAGGGCAAAGACGGCGTAAATAACCTTATGGCAATTTACAGCGCAGTTACAGGTCTTTCATACGAGCAGATTGAAAGGGATTTTGACGGCAAGGGCTACGGCGACTTCAAGACTGCGGTAGGCGAGGCAGTTGTTGAAGAACTCCGTCCGATTCGCGAACGCTACGAAAAGCTTGTTGCAGACAAGGCATACCTTGAAAGCTGCTACAGAAAAGCCGATGAAATCGCTCTTAAAATCAGCAGCCGCACAATGGGCAAGGTTATGAAGAAAATCGGATTTATTTAATCGGGAGAAGTTATATTAATGACAAAAATCGAAAGTAAGGCAATCGGCTTTATCAAGAAATATATTCTTTTATTCCTGCTCGGTGCAATTACAATTTTGGCTGTTTTTATCAGAATTTGCGGAATGGATTTTCAAAGCGATGATTTTAACAGCTTTCTGAATCCTTGGTGGGGCATTATCAAGTATAATGATTTTACGGGGCTTGCAGCTCAGGTGGGCAACTACAACATTCCGTATCAAGTCATAATCTATCTTATGACTCTTTTGCCGCTAAATGCTCTGTATGCGTACAAAATCGTATCAATAATATTCGATTTTGTACTTGCAATTTCAACCGCAATGCTTGTTTATTCGTTTGCAAAAAGCAACGCAAGGTTAAAGGCGGTAATCGCATACTCTGCCGTACTTCTCTCGGCAACTGTGATTTTTAACTCATCGTTTTGGGCGCAGTGCGATTCAATTTACACCTCGTTTATAATCCTTGCAATCCTGTTTTTGCACAAGGACAAGCCGATTGCATCGTTTGTGTTCACCGGCATTGCGTTTGCATTCAAACTGCAAACCGTGTTCATCCTTCCCGTTCTGCTTTATTACTGGATTTCGACAAAGAAAATTTCAATTCTTCATTTCTTTATAATCCCTGCGGTTGATGTGATAATGTGCCTGCCTGCAATTATTATGGGCAGACCGTTTATTGATATCATCACAATCTACGCTGAACAGACCGACTACGGAAAGCTTATTCAGATGAACTGTCCGAACTTCTACGCACTTATGTGTGACGGAAACGATATGACATATTATTATCTGTTCAAGCAGTTTTCGGTCTTTCTCACAATTGCCGTACTCGGAATTATGATGTGCATTATCATCTATAAAAAGGTTGATTTGAAGAACATTGAAGTTTTTCTTCTGGCAACAGCGTGGATCGTCTTCACCTGCATTATGTTCCTTTCGTCAATGCACGAACGCTACGGCTATCTGCTTGACATTATTTTAATTGTCTATGCGGCGGTAAGTGCAAAGCATTTGTGGCTTCCGATTGTGTCAACGCTTATAAGCCTGAGAGGCTATTGCTACTATCTGTTCTCCTATGAGCTTGTAAGCCTCAAGGTGACCGCAATCATCTGCACCGCACTTTATGTTTATATAACATTCCTGCTCGTAAAAACAATTTTCAGAGCAAAATCATCTGATAATGTTTTTGCAAAAACAATTTAAAATTAAACATATTTTAAATAACAAACAACCGCCAAAATCCATTATATCGGGTTTTGGCGGTTGTTATTTTTATTTATTCAATGATTTTTAATTTTTGCAAATACAACAGCAACAAGAAATGTGACAAATTCTGTAATTGGGAACGCAAGCCATATGCCTGTCATTTGAACAGCGCTGTTTAAAAGCCAAATTACGGGGACTAACAGCACGCCCTGTCGCAACAGTTGAACTACAACGCCGGGCATAATACTGTCTGTTGCCTGTTCATAGGTTGCAATCATTGCAGAAAAGCCGCTGAACACAAATCCGAGTGACATAATTCTCATTGCCGGCACTCCAAAAGCACACATTTCTTCCGATGCCGAAAACAAAAACAATATCTCTTTCGGGAAAATCAGCACCAAGAGCATACCGACAATCATCATAACAGTCGCGATAATTGTTCCGCTCTTATTTGCTTGTTTAAGGCGACCGTACTCTTTTGCTCTGTAATTAAACCGCATTATAGGCAAACAGCCTTGAATTAGTCCGTTCACCGTCATAAAAATCAACTGCTGAACCTTGAAATATGCTCCGAAAAATGCAACCGCCGTGTCTGAATATCGCACCAAAAACATATTTGCAAAATTTACGGTGAATGCTCCCAACGCATTCATAACAAACGAGGGCAATCCGTAGGAAAATATCAGCTTTATCATCTGCGGTTCAAGGCAGTTTTTAAACACCGGCTTAACCTTTTGTTTTGTAAGAAACAGCTGTATCAACGCAATGATTGTTGAAACAACATAGCCTAAAACCGTGGCAACTGCAGCTCCGACCACACCCATTTTCGGAAACGGACCTATGCCGAAAATGAGCAAAGGGTCAAACACAAAATTGAATACAACACCTGCAATTTGAAACCACATCGGAGCAATCATATTGCCTGTTGCCTGAAGTATTTTTTGAATTACAATATGCACCATATTGGGTATCTGCATAAAAACGCAGACGCTCATATACGCAATTCCGTATTCAAAAATCTCTTTGTTTTGCGTAAAAGCCGAATAATAGGGATTTATTATGAAAAGCGAAAGGAAATTTATCAGCACTCCGACAACTACCGAAATTACCACTCCGAGAGCCGCTGCAGAATTTGCCTTTTGCTGATTTTTCTGTCCCAAATAACCTGCAATCAAAACATTAACACCCACACCTATCCACACGGACAACGCATTCATAAGCGTTGTAATCGGGAATGCAAGCGATACTGCCGCAAGTGCCTGTTCATTTATCCCCGCAACAAACATACTGTCAACAAGGTTGTATGAATACTGAAAGAACATTGAAATCAGCGGCGGTGCCGACATTTGAATTATAAGTTTGTTGACAGGTTCATAAGCCATTTTGTTTTCCGTTTTAACGCCCATATTAACACCCCTTGCGTAAAATAAAAATCGCCATACACCCATAATGAGTGTATGGCGAAAATAAGAATCACATCTTAGAAAAATCCATACCAATTTAGATTTATCATATCAATGAGTTAATTATATCATACCTGTAAAAAATATTCAAGATTATCACCAAAAATTTACTTTTTGCTTTCAAGCCACATATCAAGGGCTTTTTCATAGACATCAATGCTTGTGATTCCGAGATTCATAATGAAGGTGTGATAATCCTTTGCGTCAAAGCTTGAGCCAAGCTCGCTTTCGGCTGTTTCACGCATATCAATCATCTTGAGGTAGCCTACGGTATAGGGGAGAAAGTAACCCGGATTTGAACGGGCAAGGTCATATGCCTCTTTTGTTGCGGCTGTAACGCTCTCATCGTCAGCCGAACCGAGTGCCGTTGACATATACTCCTTGACTTTTTCATAATCCCAGCCGTTGTAGTTCACACCGACATCGACCATGGAGTAAAGAATATAGCCGAGAATATCATTTGCGTAGATAAGCTTCTTAATGCCATCGCTTGTATCAAGGTAATCAAGCGTACATTTCGAGGCATACTGCGCCCAACCCTCGGTTGCGCCCATAAAGCTTAAAATCTTGCGGATATTCGGGATATCCTTGTTTGCATTTGATGCGGTAATCTGATAAAGATGACCCGGATAGCCTTCGTGGGCAAGGGTTGTGTACATCTTAGTCATACCCTGTTTTGCAAAGTCGGGGTTGATTTTGATAATATTAACGCTTGTATCGTCAATTCGTCCCTGAACATAGTACGCTCCCACATTGTCGCTCTTTGCGGAATCGCTCATATAGTCGGCTGTGTAGGAGGTTGTAACGGGAGTCGGAAAGTCATCCCCGATATTCTCAATCAAAAATTCAAGCACCTCGTCGGCATCCTTAAAGTCGGGATTGTAGTCCTGAAATTTGCTCAAGTCATCCTGTGAAACATTGCTCATGCTCATTCCGACCTTTGTAAAGCTGTTTGTAAGATATGAAGTAAGCTCTTTCGGAGTCATACTGCTGCTTGTTTTGTCCCTGACAATTGCCGAATAATACTTTTTGCCGATTTCACCGTAACCGCAAAGACCTTCTTCGTTTTTGCCTGATTTTTTGAGACTTTCAAGTGCTGAATTTGCTGATTTCAAAGCAGGAATGTAGTATTCTTCAAAATACTTTTTGTTGGTATCGACAACAGTTTTTTTCTCGGAATCACTCAAGCCGAGTGATTTTATTCTCGACTCGAACCCATCAACAAGCACGGACTTGTCGTTCTTGATATGCTTTTCACACTCATCAATTGACTGCTTCGCAATTTCTTCTGTCATAAAGTAGCCGTCCTCAGCCTGTTTCTTTGTGAACGCAATGCACTCGTCCATATAGCGTTTTGTATCCTTCAAAACAGCGAGGTAGAGGTCTGTATCGTCCTTTTCATAGAAAGTAAACTCTGACAAAGTTGTAAAGAGGCTTGCAACAATTCCCGACTGCGGTGCAAATATACTCTGCAATTCTGTTGTACCCTCATATGAAAGCTGAATTTCAAAGTAGCTTGCAAGTGTGTCATAGGTTTGCTTTTGAGAGGAAGTAAGTCCCGAACGATCAAACTCCTCCAAATCCTTTTTTGCCTGTTTCAGCTCATCAAAGGATTCCTTTGTATCTTCATCGGACACATGACCGAGGGTATAGTCCTCCTCGTCATATTTCAGACCGTAGTCCGACGGATTTGAAATATCAAAATGTGCGGTAAGAGCGTCATCCTCAAGTTCTTCCGTAAACAAATCGTCACAATATTTGTCAAACTGAATTTGTGCGTCTGTTTTTGTCGGTTCGGCGTCAGAGTCAACATCACAGGCACAGACAGAAAACGCCATAACGGCACACAGCATAACAGCAAGCATACCCTTGAGCGACTTTTTATTTATAATTTTATTCATTTTATCCTCCGTAAAAGTTATTGTTTACCAAAGTATAACATATTATCGTGCTGTTATTCAATGATTATTTTTCTTTTTGTTCTTTTTCACAGTGACTGCGGCAGTCGTTGCCGTTCTGTTTTCAATAATTGTTGAAAACTATGTTGAAAATGTGTATAATAATCAGCCCTGCTCAATTGTATTTTTGTAAATTGTAACCATTTGTAATTATTTGTAATTTTTTCAGATAACCAAGTCTGCGGCATCTTTATTTAATTCAACAAGTCCTAAGGTATTAAATCCCGCTTTTGATATTCCCAAAGCAAGTCCGCCTGCCCCCAGAAGAGCCATCCCGGGGAAGAAGATAACGTTGATAAGTCCCGTAATGAACGCTGTGAAGATTATCATTATCAGCAGGCGCTTTCCGCCGTATTTTTCTTCCAGCATAGGTCCTACCAGCAGTATTACGGTGAAATTGCCCATAAAGTGGGACATATCCGAATGGCCCAGCACATGGGTGAACATTCGCAGATAAAAAAGCGGGTCGGTCAGCGGAGCACGGTAAACCGAAAAGAACCTCACAGCGGCGCTCTGACCGATAAACTGAATAAGCAGAGTTGCCCCCAGCGCCAGCAGTGCAAATGTAAGTGTTACGGGAGAATTGTATGTTATCTTAGGAAATTTCATTGCCTATCCCCTTTCGGTTGTAAAAAAAGAGCCGCTTTCACAGAAACTGCAAAAGCGACTCTTCAAAATCGCAGAAATTATTCAGCAGCGTAAACGCTAACCTTCTTGCGGTCCTTGCCAACGCGCTCGAACTTTACCTTGCCGTCAACAACAGCGAAGATAGTATCGTCAGAACCGATCTGAACGCCTGCGCCGGGATGAATATGAGTACCTCTCTGGCGAACGATGATGTTGCCCGCCTTTGCGAACTGACCGCCGAACAGTTTGATGCCGAGTCGCTTGCTTTCCGACTCGCGGCCGTTCTTTGAACTACCTACACCTTTTTTGTGTGCCATGTTTCTCTAAATTTAAGGTTATGCGACAATTTCTTCCACGAGAATCTGGCTCAGGAACTGACGGTGTCCGTTCTGCTTCTGATAGCCTGTTCTGCGTTTCTTCTTGAACACGAGGACTTTGTCGTCCTTTAGGTGCTTAAGAATCTTACATTTCACCGAGGCGCCTTCTACTACAGGTGCACCTACCTTGACCTGACCGTCGTTGTCTGCGAGCAGGACCTTGTCGAAACTCACCGACGAATTTTCTTCGCCGGGAAGACGGTGGACATAGAGTTTCCGACCTTTTTCAGCTTTGAATTGCTGACCTGCAATCTCTACTATAACGTACATTGATTAAATTGTATGTGTTTATACATAAATTTCAACGTGCAAATATAAGGATAATTATTGAATAAACAAGGGCAGGCAATTTTTTCTTGCAGACATTTGTTTTGGCACGTTTTTCGGTGTATCTTTGATCGTGTAAACAGTATGTATATCAAATGTATCGTATCTTAATCGTGTCGGAGGACTTCGTCTTGCGCAAGGCCGTGGCTTTTTCCTTGAATGACCTGGATGCGTGTGTGGAGTGCGCGGATACGGTCGGTGCGATGCTTGTGCTTCACCGGGAGTCGCCTTTCGACCTGGTGATCGTTATGGGTACTGCTGCCGAAATGTGCCGGC